>JAEHJW020009068.1_pt1 | contig 19626 bp, 26 predicted proteins | sample 9271431 | NCBI WGS metagenome assembly JAEHJW02 | reverse complement strand
CAGGTTCTGGGGAAAGAGCCTCCGTCAGCGGGAACGAGCCGAAAGCGCGATCGCGTCCGTCGAGCCAGACCTCACCGTCGATGCGAGACAGGATCAGACGCGATCACGCGAGCGGCATGAACACCGGTCTCTCGCATGCCACTCGATCATGCGCGCGAGCGGGAATCGCTCCTCCACTTCGCGCTCCAAGCGAGTGCGGCGTGCAAAAGAAAACCGCCGAGGATTGCTCCCCGACGGTGAATTGCCCGATCGGCTCAGGCTGCCCTCAGCGCACCCGCATCGTACTGGCGTACCGCCCACGCGAGCGCAAAGCAGCACCACACGTAGCGCGACGTCCATTCCTGGCAGTCTGCCTCCCAGAAATCTCTGAACTCGAAGCCCTCGGCAGCCTCCCGCGCCGCGTATTCGCCCTCATCAGCGAAGGCGAGCACACTCGAGCACACCTCCGCGCGGCAGGCGGGGCTTGCCTCGCCCTCCACGAGCCACCGCTCGATCTCCTCGCGGAACTTCCCCGGGCTGTACTGCTTGATCCCACCGTTGCGATCGGCGGCCTGACACTTTTCGGCCCAGTAGGCGAGGTTCACCTCGATCGCCCCTGCAGGAGTGCCGCGAAAGAACTCCAGCATGTCCGCGAGACGTGAGAACACGTACGAGCCCATGTCCCCGGAGAACGATAGGTACCCCGGCCAGGTGACGATGTCGAACTGCCCGATGACGGTCCCGGGCTTCTGGAATCGCAGGTGGCGGTAGAGGCCGCTGTCGTGCAGCACCGTCATACGGTGCTCGCGCACGTCCTTCAGAAAACTCTGCTCAGTCACACTTGTGATCATGTCAAATCCCGTTCGTTAGTAGCCTGACCAGCTATAGGCAGCCCGGGCGCGGGATAAAAAATCCCACTGTTGCCTATAGCCCGTCATGGTTCTCATCTTTGGGATCATTTTGGCTCTCGCGGCGCTCGCCGCCGGCCGGCTCGTATTCACGGCCGTGCGCTGGGGTGTGCGCTGGGAGATGCGCATGGTGCGCCTCGCCGTGCACGCTGCGCTCTTTGGCGCCGGCGCGATGCTCCTCTGCCTGATCTGGCTCGGCTGGGTCAAGATCTGAGCGAAAGAATGGCCCCGCGAAGGGACCTGATGAACTCAATACCTCGCAGAGCCGATCGAGCCCATCTCGAGGGCGAACTCCCGCGCACCCCGGTGGTAGGTGCCGTGGAGCTCGATACGGCACGAAATTCCGGCCTCGGTAGCTACAGGTCTTCAGGTCAATAGTGAATCGAGGTGGACGATGGGGCACGAGGCGAAGCTCGAATTGCTGATCAAGATGATCGCTCACGCGGCCCATACGAGCGGGCTCGCACGGCTGCCGCTGATCGTGTGTGCGATGGGGCGGATGCGTGAGGCGGTCCAGAATCCCGGTATTGCAAGACGGGCCGAGGAGAGCATCAGCCAGCTGATGACGGGGGCCCCGCCTTCGACGCGCGGCCTCCTGCGCTCGATGGCTTGGGTAGCGAGAAGTGCGAGCATACGCAGCACGGCGCTCGCGGAAATAGCGATCCCCGCACTGTGCTCCGACTCAGTGAAACTCGCCGAGCTCGACTGGCAGAACGGCACGCTCACGGAAATATCCAAGGCCGTTGCGGCCTGATCACATGCCCGGGCATCACGCCCGGGCTTTTCTGTGCGCCCGTGCCGGGCGCACACGAGAAAAGGCCGCCCCGAATTCGGGGCGGCCTGTGCTCATACCGTCAGTTGCAGACTGCCCTGGCCCTTCTCCTCGAGCACGCCCTGGGGGAGTGCTACCTCGAGTTTCCTCAGCAACTCGAGCAGCGCAGCGCGCCGCCCGGCCTTGCTCAGGTTGAACACCGGCACCCCATGGCGTTCCGCCAGTACGATTGCCGTTCCGGTACCGCCGGTTTTCACCGAGCGCGTACGATGCGACTCGCAACCGTCAGCGGTCCAGCACACCACGAACTGCGAGAGGACCTCGAGCGAGAACCCGAGCACCTGGTAGCAGTTTCGGCCATGAAGCTTACGTGCCGCCGGCGAGAGCCGATCCCAAGCGGGGTGCAGCCGCCTGGCCACATCCAATGCGCGCTGCTCCACTCGGTTCAGTGGCGAGGGGTTTCCATTGAACCCCTGCCACGGGAGGTAGATCTCCAGTGGTGCCCCCGACACCGTGCGCGCACCTTGCTCAAAGGCCGCATCCGCCCCATCGGCACCTCCAGATCGCAGCGTGTATCCTGCCCGCGCCAGCGCTGCGGCTAGATCTCGCATCTCCTCCAGGACCGCCTGCGGGGTTTCCCGAGAACCGATCCCGGTGTAGCACCGTCGAGACGCGTCAATTTGTGCCAACCCCTCCGGTCGGCGCTTCTTGCGAAACTCATCTCGCCGCATCGGGGTACCGCCGTTGCACTCGCGGCACAACCACGCGTCCCAGAACGCCCTGTCCTGCTCGTACTCGCTTTGCGAGATATCCCAGCACAGCCACACCCCACACCGACCGCACTGTGGGGTTACCCCTCCGGCGAGGGTTGCGCTGTTCACCTGCACACCCATTCCAAACTCTCCTGTAATGCCCTAGGAGCCTATAGGGAACGCCCCGGGGGATTCCACGCGCTCAAGCCCCGGACGGTCTGGCGAGCTCCTGCCCGCGCCCCAGGAGGCGATCCACCGATTGGCGAGCCAGATCCGAGCGCTGCCGTTGGTAGATCCGGGATAAAAGTGGCGAATTCAACGGGCAGAGTATGGATATACAGTATCAATAGGGGCCTGGATAAATTACCCTTATCTTCGACTTATCGAAGTACTCTCACTTGCAGGAGTCGCGCTAACGCAGGGCTGGACTTCCTGCCCAAATGATCCATTTTGCAGCGGAAATAGAACTATGATGATGAGCCCGCCCCACACCCGCAAGACGAAGTCCAAGGGCAGTCCGTATAAGCTGATAAAGGTGCAGACTCCGGGAGGTAAGACCTCTACGGTGAGCCTGGATAAAAACCTCTACGAGGTGATCCAAAGCAAAGTCGGCGCCGCGGCGACCATCACGGTGGCCCGCCAGGCGGCGAGCAAGTTCGATCCGGCGAAACACGACCAGACCCGCAGCGCGTTCGTCGTGCAGACGCTGCGCAGCAAGTTCGGCATGGGTCGCCCATCGAAAATCGAGGTGCGGCCGAAGGCGAAGGTCCCCTCTGCATCGCGCAAGTACACGTACGCCAAGCTGCGTGTGCGCGACGCTGAGGGGAACATCACCACCGTGAGCCTGCCCCCGGTGCTGCTCGCCCGCGCCCGTCGCACGCTCACCGATGAGCAGATTAAGGAGGTCGTTGAGCGCGCCGCGGCCGCCTACCATCCGGCGGTAATCTTCACTCGCAGCGAATACACCAAGCGGGCGCTGAAGGTGCGTATAGGAGAGAGGGTGCCTTCGGAGCTGCGCGTGTTCCGGCGCAAGTTCCGTCTCACGAACGAGCAGCTCGCCTCGGTCCTGCAGATGAAGCCGAAGGATCTGGCTCAATGGGAAGAGCGCGGCGAGGTGCCCCCGGGGCCCGCGCGGATGATGATCTCAGCGCTCTGGAAGGAGCAGCTGAAACTCTCGGCTGTGTTGCCGCGAGGGTAGCCCGTCTCACCGGGCTACCCCGCCCTGGCGCTCAGGCGCTTTCCGCCAACTCCTCTTCGCACTCCTCGGCCGCCGCGTGCGGCTTCGCATCGAGCAACCGTGCCCGAAGCGCCGCTTCGATCGTCGCAGCGATATCCGGATTCGCCTTGAGGAACTCGATCGCGTTCTCCTTGCCCTGGCCGATCCGGTTGCCCTCGTACGAGTACCAGGCGCCGGACTTCTCGATGATCTCGTGCGCCGCGCCAAGATCGACGAGCTCCGCCTCGCGCGAGACGCCCTGGCCGAAGAGGATCTCGAATTCGGCCTGCCGGAATGGGGCAGCCACCTTGTTCTTCACGACCTTCACGCGCGTCTGGTTCGCCACGACCGTCTCGCCGTTCTTGCGCGAGCCGACGCGACGGATGTCGAGACGTACCGAGGCGTAGAACTTCAGCGCATTGCCACCGGTGGTGGTCTCGGGGTTACCGAACATCACCCCGATCTTCATGCGCAGCTGGTTGATGAAGATGACCAGCGTGTTCGAGCGCTTGACGTTACCGGTCAGTTTGCGCAGCGCCTGGGACATCAGCCGGGCCTGCAGGCCCACCTGCGCCTGACCCATATCGCCCTCGAGTTCCGCCTTCGGCGTCAGGGCGGCGACCGAGTCGATCACGACCACGTCGACCGCACTCGAGCGCACCAGCATGTCGGTGATCTCGAGCGCCTGCTCTCCGGTGTCGGGCTGGGAGACCAGCAGATCCGCGACCTTCACCCCCAGCCGCTCGGCGTAGGCCGGATCGAGCGCGTGCTCGGCGTCGATGAATGCCGCGGTACCACCGGCACGCTGCACCTCGGCGACCACCTGCAGAGTGAGCGTTGTCTTGCCTGAGGACTCCGGGCCGGAGATCTCCACGATCCGCCCGCGCGGTAGGCCACCCACCCCGAGCGCCACGTCGAGACCGAGCGAGCCCGTCGAGATCGTCTCGACGGCAAAGAGCGGTGCATCGTCACCGAGCCGGATCACACTGCCCTTGCCGAACTGCTTTTCGATCTGCGCCAAGGCGCCCGAGAGCGCCCTCTGTTTATCTTCGTTCATCTTCTTGCCTCTCAAAGGGGTCATGGAGCCGCGCCTGGTTGCGCGGGGACAATTTCGAGTTCGCGGTGAGGGAGGCCCGCCTCCCGAAAGAGCGAGCGGGCGACTTTCCAATCCCCGTGCCACTTCGAAGGGGCCGGTTTCGTGGGGTAGGAGATCACCTCGGCAATGCCGCTCATCAGGATGTGATCCGTGCAGCGCGTGCACGGTACCCCACCCCACACGAGACCGCTGTGATCGGTCTGCGTGAAATAGAGCGTGCAGCCCTGGAGGGCGATGCCCACCCGCGCGGCGTTCACGATCGCCACGAGCTCCGCGTGCACCATCAGGCTCAACTTCACCTCACGGTCGTTCAGCCGCTCAGGGGTCTCCGCTATGCCCTCGGGAAAGCGGTTGTAGCCCATCGACCGCACCGCACCATCGGGCCCGACGATGATCGCCCCGACCCGGGTTTCCGGGTCGCTCGAGAGCTCGGAGTGCTTCAGCGCGAGTTCGAGAAAGTGCCGATCCCGCCGCAAACGCTCCGCGGGCAAGGCCACCTCGATCACGCGATTCAATCGCGAGACGCTCCTCATGTGCGTTCTGCGGGTCGCCACTGGGGCAGAACCGAGGGGCGGGGCGCAATCGCCTTGCGATCGTCATTTGCCACCGTGCGGCGCATGGCCTGAAGAGCACTCTGCCGCTCGCTACGAGTCAAATCCGGCACATCAATTCTCCATCCAAGATGGCGTGGCCAGCAGTTCGCCCAGACATTCGATCAATCCTGGGTATACCGTGCGCAGGATTACCGGACGCGCGGCGCGGTAGATGCGCACCACCTCGGCCTCGACGAAACCGTCTGGTTGGGATTGCTCGAGTAACGCGAGTCGCCCGAGGCAATCACCCTGTCCGGGCTCCCTCACCACGAGCGTGCCAATACCTGTAATTCCATGCCGCCACGCCGCGAGCAGGCTATGCGCGCCCGAAGACGTATAAATCTCATCGAACACGAGACTCCCGCAGGCGGGCATCGCACCGCGGCGCACATCCGCCCGCAGATCCAGCCCACCCGGATCGCTGACAATCCCGGCGGCTCCCCTGAGCGCACGACTGTCGTAGTGCTCGAGCACGCAATGCACCGCTTCGCCAGGTCGAGCTGCCGCGCTACGCCCGGCGAGGATCGCCGCCAGGGTGCACTTGCCTGTCCCCCGCTGCCGCAGATCAACACGCTGCGCCGTTCCGAGACCAACTGCTCGACCAGCGTCAGATCCTGCTGCCGCCAGAGAAGTCCGTCGGCCCCACGCACCGCCTCGCCCGCCGCAGGGGAAGCCTTGGGCGCAGACCGCGTCGAGGGCGATACCCGTCCCGTCTGCGCTTGGCGCGCCGACGAGGCCTCCTCGTGTTGGGACGCTCTACGATCGCTGCCGAGCTCCCGCAGGCGCCGCTCCACGTACGAGGGTCGCTCGGATGCGCTTGGCCTGGCTTCGTTGGATGTGATCATGGTAGGTCAGTACCGATCCGCCGGGTCGTACTTCAACGGCGTCGGGGAGATCAAGCGCTTGTAGGCCGCAACCCAATTCGTCGTGATCATCCGCTGCGCGCGAGCAAGGGAAATCTCACCGCGGCACACCATGTGGTTCAGCCGATTCTCGAGCTGATCCTTCGTGTGGCTGCCCCAGCCGCCGGAGACGTTGTGCGGCTCGGGCCAGAGGTTCTTCTGAGATGTCGGATTTCCTCCCACCTCGAGGGGGCAGAGGTGATCAAGTTCATAGTGCCAGAGTTTACGGTCGCGGTAGCCGTAAAGGCGGATCAGCCGGCGCTTCAACCGCTCGGTGTAGCGCTCAGGCGGACGAATAGTGCGCGTGTAGCCGCGTACGCAGATCGTGGAGTGAATCGTCGCCTGCGTTACTGCTGGATTGCGCGCACCCGGCGTGAGGTGCGGATTCGGCAGCGCCTGGGAGAATGGGTGAACCGGCCCGCTGTCGCCACTGCGATTCCAGCGCCCACCGTGCCAGCGGTCCTGGTGCCAGCGGTCGTAGTGGTGGTGGTGGTGCCACTCGTGCTCGCCCCGGTAGTGGCCCGACGCCAACGCGGGACCGGCCACGGCGGCCAGCGCCACGAGGGACAGACCGAGACGCGCGGTCCGGGGAAATTGTTTCATCGAGCACACCTCATCATGACCTCGAAAACGGATTTTATTTTTATACCTACTCTTCCAGAGTATAGCGAATCCTGCAGCCAAACAAACGAGGAACCCGAAGGCCACTCAGAAATAGAATTGCCGAACGCGGCGCGACCGCTCACCCTGACGGCCTGTCGGTGCCTCAGCCCGCCGGCGGCTCTGCGCCTTGGGCGAGCGCGGTCAGGAGGGATTTCACCGGCGCCGGCGCCTCGATCTCCTCGAGCCCCGCGGAGAGGTCCTCGAGGAATGCCTCGCCGTCGTTCTCAACGGCCCTTGCCCCGAGCCATTCATCCTGCGAGAGGAGTTCCGCGAACTGGCTCTCGGGCAGCGCCGCGGCCGCCGATGCCGCATCGGAGGCCTCCACCGCAAGGCCGGTGAGATCGAAGCAATCACTGTTGTGGGGCAGGTCGACCCGCTCGAGCGCCTCGCACGAGGCACCCGCCGCCCAGGACCACACCGCCGGGTTGTGCTCGCGGCAGTCGAGTGAGATCGGCTCGATGTTCCCTGGGTTGTGCCACCACGTGCGCCCCTTCTGCACCGAAGGGGTCGTGAAGTGCATGTGACCGTTGACCACCATGTCGCAGCCACGGATTTCCTTCAACAGCTGCGCACCGGGATAGGCGCCTTGGAACGCGAGGTCGTGGTGCGTGACGAGCACAACCGGCCCCTTACCCTCGGTTTCGATGACATCCGGGATTTCCGCCCCATAAGGGGCACCCCAGAGCTGAATCGGGCCCTCCTCGGTCTCGATCGTGCGCCACGCGCGGCACGGACCGTCGAGCACCTCGACCACCCCGGTCTGCGCAAAGAGCGAGAGCGCGTCGGCATCCTGCAGCAGCGTGTCGTTTTTATCGTGATTGCCGCCGAGCACCAGAGGTTGCACCGGGAAGTTCCCCAGCACCTCGAACAGCTGCGCGAGCGTCGGGAGGTGATTTTCCTTGGCACGGTGGAATAGATCGCCGAGGATCAGCGGCTGCAGGGCACGCTCCCAGCAAATCTCCGAAGCCTTCATCAGCTTGCCGATCACGCTCGCGAGGTAGTCGTCCTTGCGCCGACCCGGCCGAACGCTCGATACGTGCGGGTCGCCAATGTACAAAATACCCTTCAGTGCGCTCATGATCTCGATCCTTTGAACCGCTCACCCATGTTCGTATTATAACACTCGGACTAGTCCGAGGCGCCGCAGGATATCATGAGGTTTCCGAACGAGAATCGGAAATACCCCCTGGGCCTCTCAGGCGTGCAGCTCCCCGCCGCAAAGCGGGCAGAGCCCACCGATTTCCTCGATGACCGCGACCTCCTCAGCGTGAGCGGCCGCGAGCGCACGCTCAGTCTCCTGCAGTGCCGCTCCTGAGCGCTCGAGGTCCGTCGTGCGCGAGGAGACCGTACCGGCCAGGCGGACCAGGCCGGAAAGATCATGCAGCTGTGGGACCTCAGGCATCTCCGGCAGCGGCTTGCGGCCCTCCAGTTGTCTCAGGAGCCGCCCGATCCGCTGGCCCGCAAGAGCAATCGAGACCGTATCGTGCAGCTGCGGGACATCGGGCATCGAGGCAGGCACCCGCGCCCGCGCCCTGGGCTCGTTGCGCTCGATCCGCCCGATCAGCTCGGCGATCTGCTGCGTATCGTGCAGCTCGATCATCGCCGGCAGCTCCCCGATCGCCGCTGCGCACAAGCGCGCGCGCTGGCTGTGCCTCTCCAGAGATTCGATCCGGTCCATCAGCGACACCAGTCTGTTCTGCTGCGCTCGGGCCGCTTCGATATCCTTGATCTCCTCCCCGAGCCGATCGAGCGCCTCGCCCGCGGCGGGCAGCCGTTCGGTCGCCAAGAGTTTGTGTGCGAGACCCGCGAGTTCGCCCTCCCCATCACGCACCTGCACCCGGTCGGCGCGCTTGAGATCGCCGTAGCGCTCGATCAGCGCCGAGAGCCGTCCCGACTCGCGCCCGACCGAGAGGATCTGCGCTCGCATCGAAGCCGGACGATCGAGCAGGAACACCGGGCTTTTCTGGCTGCCGACCTGGATATCGAGCTCACCGGCTCGTGCTATACCGAGTACTTCGTTCACCCATTCCGGCACACCCCCGCGGGTGGACGGGCGACCCTCGCGCACCGGCTCCTCGCTCCCGGGCTCGTAGAGCGCATAGCTCACTTTCGGCTGGCCGCTCTTGGCCTTCGCCCGGCGCGTCCACACGATCCGCCGTCCGTTTTCGACCTCGAGCGTTACTTGGGCCTCGCTGGCGCCGTGGCGGATCAGCGTGTCATCGCCATCGCCATAGGCCACCGCACGCAAGCTCGTCGCCGCGAGCGTCGATTTACCGAGATCGTTATCACCGATCACGACCGTCACGCCCGGAAAGACCGGCACGGCGGTGTCGATGTGAGCGCGGAAATCCTTCAGGCGAATCGAGCGCAGGCCCGGGGCGGGCGCATCCGGCCACTCGGCCGCGCGGCGCAACACCTGCACCTCGGCGCTCCCGTCAGCCCCGCGGGTGAGCTTCACCAGGCTCACCAACTCCTCGAAGAGCTCCGGCTCGTGATGCGAGATCAGAATCGTCTGCGTGCCGGCCCGCCGGGCCACATCCGCGAGCACCCGCACGAACCCGACCACCCGCTCGGGCTTGATCCAGCAGTCCGGCTCATCGAGCACGACCAGACGTCGCGCCCCAGTGCGCGAGAGCGCCGCGAAGCGCAGCCCTGCCGAGAGCACGTTCGTCACCGCACCGCCCGATCCGTCGAACGCATCCTCGATCGCCCCGCCGTTGTCGATCTGCACATCAAGCGCCGGTGCGCCGCGCTCCTGGTAGAGGTTCAGACGCACATCGCCCTTCTCGGGCAGCACATCGCGCACGATCGCGGTCAGGAGTTTCTCGAATGCCCCGACACTGCGCCGGTGGGCACGGCTTTGCAGGCTCTCGAGCGCCGCGTCGCATTGTTCGACGAGCTCGAGCCGCCCCTTGGCATCGGCCACGCGCCGCGTGAGCACCGCGGAGCGGGTCACGCACGACTCGCGCAACCCCGTGAGCTTCGCGTGCAGCATGCGCGAGCGCTCGAATCGACCCGTATCCAGCTCCTCGAACAACATGCCTATCCCTCCCACAATCGCCACGCCATAACCGTGCCGCACTCGTCGGCGGCGTCTCGAACCTTCTTGCGAAAAGTAAGGATTCGAACCCCCTCCCGCATGATCTGACGCACGAGCGCTTTGGGATCATCCACACCGCCGAGCCAGAGCCCGACATCCGTCACCGTGCGACCGCCGAGAAGCGCCGCGCGCACCCACGCCAGGCGCTGCTCGTGCGTGGCGCAGTACGCCAGTTTTGCGGGCAGGACCGGGGGCGAGTCGGACAAGCTCTGCATGCGTTCCCGCCCGCCTACGCGCCGAGCGCCGCCTCCGCCTCGCGCAACGCGGATTCCCGCTCGTTCAACTCGCTGACGAACAGCTCGACCGCCTGCTCGTTCTCGCGCTCCCGATCCGCGTAGAGCTTGCGCAGCGCAGCGAGATCGCCCGTACCGAACTCCTGCTCGGCCTCCTCGCGCGCCTCTTTCAACTGCCGCTCGGCCGCCTCGAAGTCCGCCTGAGCCTTCGCACGGCGCTCGATCATCTGCCGGTGACGGGCCTTCGCTTCCTCGAGGCGCTGCGCCGCCGGCGAGCCGCCCGCGGCACCCCTGGTCTGATTCCTCGTCTCTTGAGCCATCTTTCGATCCTCGGTTCCTGGTCACTGCCCGCTTATCGGGGAGCGCTTGCGCGCCAGAGTCTGGATGTAACGCTTCACCTTCGGCCACTCCTCGGCCCTCACCCACACCTCGTAGGGCTTCAGCCCCTGCGCGCGCATGTCTTTGCGTGTGCGCTGTTTGCGCTCCCGATCGACCCGCTTGCGCTCTTCCTGCGTCCCGACATTTGCTTTTCCAACCATCCGACATGCCTCAATTATAACATACGGACTAGTCCGCCGTAGGGGACTTTACACTTTTCTGCCGTGGTTTTCAGTGTTCTTCGGTAATATAGACCGCACGGTCTGCAATCCACCTGTGAATATCGGCGGCGCGGATCGTCCCGCCATCACGCGGAAGCCGGGCGATGACCTCGAACTTGAATGCCTGATGGTGAGCCCACGCGAAGCGCGAGCAGACCTGGCCCTTGTACAGCCGCACACCCGACCCGTCGGCACTTGCCGGCACGAACACCCCGATAATGGAAAGCGCGAGGTCCGCCGGTCCTGACCCGCAGTACCCACACTCGAACCCGGAGGGGGAGTGGTGCACCAGGTGGGGCACGTTAGCCAGCAGCGTGCCGTCCGCATCGCGCCAGATGTGCACGTCCGCCTGATGTTTCTCGCTACTGCGCATGACATTTTCCTCCTGCTGACTAACCCGATCAGTACGCATGAAAGCACGCATCGCAGAACCGAAACGGTTCGTGGCGTGAGAGCGGGCGGTTACAGCTCTCGCAGCGTCGCGCGCGCTTCTTGCCAAGATGACGGTTGATCGCGGCATTGAGCGTGTGGGTCGCGTCCTGCGCCCGTTCGAGATCCGGGAAGACATCAGGCCACCGGTAGTGCAGCCAGCAGTACAGGTTGAGGAGCCGCACGGCGAATTCCGCCCGCTGCTGTTCGGCGCCCGCCCCGGGCGGCAGGTGATACCGGAGGGCATCGAGACCGAACCGTTCGCCATTTGCGATCGCATTTGCGAAGAGCAGGAATTCCCGAGGGAGTTGCTTCTTCGCCAGCGTCGGAACCGGCGCGACTGAGAGCGCCAGACGAGTCTTGAGCGGCAAGCCATGAACATGGTCGACCAGCCGCGCGATCCCCATCTGGTCCTCCCCGAGCGCGGCGGAGAAGTATTGATTGTCCGGCAGCGGCACTCGACGCAGGAACGCCTCGAGGATCTCCTCGAGACACTCCGACTGCAGCGCTGCGGCGATCGCCGAGACAATCGGCCAGGTAGGGCCCTGCCGGTAGAACCGCGGCACCGGGGCGGGCCGCACCGAGAGCGCTGTGCGGATGAACTCGAGCGTACGCCGGTCGAATGCGCCCACATGCCCGCACGCGTGCTGTCCGTAGCGCCCCGCCCGGCCGGCGATCTGCCAGACGAGATCCCGGGGCAGCGCGGTCTCCGCCTTTCCATCCCACTTCGTCGGGCTCGTAAACAGGACGTGCTTGATCGGCAAATTGAGCCCCAGGCCGATCGCATCGGTGGCCACCACCAGATCGACGTCCCCGCGCCGGAACCGTTCGGCCTGCGCGGTGCGCACCTCCGGGGACAGCGCCCCGTAGATCACCGCGCAATCCCGGTTGTGCTGGCTCGACGCTTCGGCAGCAAGGTCGAGCACTTCCCGACGTGAGAACGCCACGAGCACGCTCTGCGGGGGGATATCAGCAAATCGCGTCGGGCGTTCGTCGATCTCGAGCTCGGTCAACCGCTCGGTTGAGATCATCTCGAGCGGCTCGCCCAGGTACTGAGAGAGCGTCTGCACGGCATCTTGCGCCTCGGGCGAGCCCAGCATCCAGACCTCGCGGGCCGGCACGCCGAGAATCGCCTGCACCCAGGCCCACCCGCGCTCGGCATCGCCAATCAGCTGCACCTCGTCGATGATCGCGATATCCACATGGGCATCGAAGTCGGTCATCTCGATGGTGGAGGCGGTAAAGGCGGCGCGGGGATTCTCACGGATCTCGCGCAGCTCGCCGGTGATGAGAGACGTCGGGAAGCCGTCGGCCTCGAGCCGGTCGCGAACTTCGAGCGCGAGCAGCCTCAGAGGCCCGAGGTACACCCCGCTGTCGGCGCGCTTCAGGCGCTCGAGCGCACGATGCGTCTTGCCGCTGTTCGTCGGGCCGACCACCAGCACGAGCTTGCGGCCGAGGCTTCTTGCGGCCGGATAGAAATCAGCGATGCGCGCGGACAGAACGCCCGCAAGACTCTGCAGCCCGCCGCTGTTGCGCTTACCCCTGCGCGACATATTGATGCCCATCACGCTGCCGCCTCCAGAGCCTGATCGACCATGTTGGCGCGCACGAGCGCCTCGGCCACCGCCGGCGGCACCGCATTGCCGATCATCCAGACCTGGTCGGTCTTGCTGAGCCGCTTGCCTTCGTAGATCGGATCCAAGATGTAGTCGTCTGGTAAGCTCGTCGCCCGGGCGAGCTCCCGCGGAGTCAGCATCCGCATACCGATGTCGACGATGGCGTAGGGCTCCCCGTGCACCGTCACCAGGCCGAAGCGATCCTTGGTGGTGATTGTGCCGAGCGGCCGCTCGAGGCGCGGGTCTTGATCCGTCCCGTAGTACTTCATCAGGAAGGCGCGCACCTCGCCGTAATGCAGTCCACTGGCCTGGACGGTGTGGAGCGGCTCATCGACAGGCTGCCCATCTCTCGAGGTGCCCTTGAACTTCACGATGTGCGAGGTAACCAGATGGTGATGGTCCTGAGTAGTGACGGTTGACAGAGGCCACGTCACAGGGTGGCCGTCGTTCTCGTGACCACCATAGTGGCGCGCCATGAACGCAGCGACGAGGGCGCCATGGCTGCCCTGAGTGGTGATCGTCGAATGAGTCAGGGGAACGATGAACGGCTGCGGGTTCTCGATCACGTACCGCATGACGCCGCGGGCGATGCGCCGGAGAGTGGCGTCAACTAACAGACGGCGCCTCTCGAAGATTGAGGGGCACGGGATGGACCAGTCGATGCACTCGGCTGCAGTACGATAGGGGGCGCAGCCATCCCAGGGACCATGGGATGCGGCAGGGAAGACGATCTCCTCGCCGTCGCATCGAGCGATCACGAACAGGCGCCGACGGCTCGTGGGCGCCCCGTAGTCACAGGCGCGCAGCTTCCGCATATCGACTCGGTACCCGAGGTTCTCGAGCTGCCGATGCCAGCGACGGAATGTCATGCCGCGGCGTGCTGGATCTGGCTGCCCGGTCTCATCGAGGGGCCCCCAATCGGCAAATTCCTCGACGTTCTCGAGCATGATCACGCGCGGGCGGCGCTCCTTCGCCCAGCGCACCGCGGTCCAGGCGAGGCCGTGCACCCGGCGCGCCCGATTCCGGTCGCGGAACGGTTTGCCGCCGCGGGCCTTGGAATGATAGGTGCAGTCCGGCGAGAACCAGCCAAGGCCCATCGGCCGCCCGGCGCCGACGTGGCGTGGGTCCAGGTCCCGGATGTCCTCGCGCAGGTGTAGCGTGCGGGGATGATTCGCGAGGTGTACCGCAAGCGCCTTCGCGTTGTGGTTGATCGCGATGTCCGCGGGGCGGCCGAGGGCGGCTTCGATGCCGGTGGACGCGCCCCCGCCGCAGGCGAAGTTGTCGACGACGATCTCTCGCGGGCGCATCACGATAGCTCCTCTTCCGTCCCAGTCCCCCGCACCCACTGCTTAGGCCAGGGCAGGAGCGCGAGAATTCGCTCCTCGGAATAGGTCTCCCACCTCGACAGCATGTCCAAGAGATCCACGACATCTTGATCCGCGGGACGGCCGGGCGTGTACCCGAGCAGTGCTGCCCCGACTGCCTGGTAGGCGCAGGCCAGCGCCAAGCGCGCACGCTCGAGCGCCTGCCCGCGAGACGCCTCATCGAGCACGGGCGCACTCCGCGTGCCGCTCGAGTAGCGCGTCGAATCGAGACGCACGATCTCGAGTTCGGCAACCGGCGCCCCGCCGTTGATCGTGAAGATCCCCTCCAGCGCGGCATATCGGTCCGGCGGGTATCCCGAGCGAAGACTCACGCACGAGCCGACCGCACTGTAGTAGGTGCGCCGACCGCGCAGATCCATGCCGATGTAGTAGAAATCGTCATCGTCCTCGGCCACACCAACGATGCGGGCGAGCGAAAAGTCGTGCACAAGACCGATGTCGTTGAGGATCGGACGCACCTCGTCAGCGAGAGATTGCAGAGTCAATGCCATGGGGGTCTCCTCGGCCCGCGCTCAGGACCGCGCTTCGGTAAAAACTTCGGGGTGCACAGCTGCTGCCAGAGCATCTGGATGTACTGACGCGGCGCGAGCGTGCCGCTATAGAACCCGAGCGCCCACGCGTCATTGACTTCGACGAGCGCAGTGGCACCGCAGCCGAGCGCACCCACATCGAGCGCAAAGGCCACGGGCGCACCTGGGCGTGCGCTGAAGCGGCTCGCCATCTCCCGCACTACGGCCGGATCGGGCAGTGGCGCCTCGTCCGGACCGTCGTCGTATCGGCCCTCGCCGAGGATCTCCCCGTCGAGCACGTAGTAGCGCACCTCGCTCACCCAGGACACCGGCTCGCTCACCCAGACGCGCGAGCGCGGATCGAGCGCCAGGAATGCGTTGTACTGCGCGCGGTCGTGGCAGGACAGATGATCAGGATTGTCGAGGGTATCGAACACGAACCCGGTGAACGCCTTCGTGTCCACCGGCTTCACGAACCAGAGCCCCAACACCGTTCCGGCATCCCGCTGCTCAACACTGCGGTGAAGGTACGGCTGGAGCACTCTGGGATAGGACAGGTTCTCAGGCTCCGCAATGCCCGTGAATGTCATGGCGCGTCGCACAAATTCGACGCTTCCGACTGGGACGAACGCTCCTGAAGCAAGATCGGCTGCGCACTGATCGAGTTCCGCGCGCGCCGCCCGGCGCAGGGGAATATCCCCGAGCATTGCCACCTGGTGGGCAACGCGTTCCTCCCTTCCTGCCCGATCGCTCTGGCAGAGCAGGCTGAAATCACGGCTTTTCGCCTGGCCCGACATTCAGGCGGCCACGTCCGGCATATCCTTCGCCGCCTCGAACTGCTCGAGCACGCGCGCCAGGTCGTCCGCGACGGCCTTGTCAGTGCGGTAGCCAGCCTCTTCCAGACGCGGCAGGAACAGCGAGTGCAGAGGGTTGTTCGGCCCCGGGTGCATCACCTCGTTGAACAGCACCGGCACGATCCGCCCGATCCACCCCCGCGGATCACCATCGATCGCATCGCGCATCGCCTCATTCTTCACCGTGACATCCACGCGCAGCGCACCGCACTCGCTCTCGCAGGAAAGCGAGCCCGCGCGGCCTTCGGTTCGCGTGCCTGCGCGCCCGGGGACGATGCCGACGATCTTGAGGTCGCAGGATGCCTCGACCTTCAGTTTGACGGCGTCCTTCGAGGTGCCATCGCGCCAGCTGAGCTCGGGACTCTTCAGGATCGTACCTTCCTCGCCATCGGCCACGAGCTGCCCGTAGTGCGCGTAGGCCTCGTGCAGCGATCGGACCACGCGGGTGTCGATCAGACGCACCGCTTGGGCAGGGCCGGCACCCTCGAGCAACCGCTCGAGCGCCGCAAGCCGTTCACGGTAGGGCATGGCATAGGAGCCTTTCTTCACCACCGCCGAGAGCGGGATCCGGTCCCACACCTCGTATAAGGGGGTCTGTCCAGGTCCGAACTGACCGCCCTGCAGAACCCCGTTCAGAATCCCATTGCCGATCTCGCGCGCCAGGATCTGGCCCTCCTCCACCACGAGCAGTTCTCCGTGGTGCTGAAAGCCGTGCTCGAAGCGCTCGGCGACGAATGCGGCCAGGCCCTCGAAGGCCTCGGCCGGAAATTCGCTCCCGGAGCGGCTGATGATCGTCACCGCACCGGAGTCGAGCAGGTTCACGTTGACGAAGAGTCCGTTGGCCTTCTTCTGGCTGAACACGCCCGCGGCGAAGTCGAACTTCGAGAGGTTCGATTTCTTCGGCAACGAACAGCGCATGTAGGGGTACTCCGGCAGCAGCCCAGGGAAGATCTTCCCGGTGGTATTGGCCGAGAACCCCGCACGCAGATCCTTCGCCACGATCCGCCAAAGCAGCTCAGCGCTGAGCCCATCGAGACGAGTCATCTCGGCCGCGAGCGCCTCACGTGCGGCATTGCCGGTGAGATCGCGGCGCTCGAGCTGCCCAAGCAACGACCAGGTCGTTTCATCAAAGACCACCCCAACCCGATCGGGCTCCGCGCCCACCGGCCGCTGCGCGATGCCATAGGTCTTCAGAGGGCTGTAAGTCGCCTCCAGCACCCGCTTGAGGTCCTCATCTCCGGCGTGCTCGTTGAGCAAGGCGGCCTTCGTGCTCTTGGCGCTCTCGGCCCCCACGCGCTCGATGAGGATAAAAATGCTCGCTGACTCCATCGATTTCCCCTTCGTTGAAATTTCCACCGTCCTCTGAATCAGCGCGCTCAGCGCACCATCCCCGAGAGGCGCATCTCCTCACGCTGCGTCGCCATCAGCGAGCGCATCATCTCGAGCCGCACTCCGGCGGTCTCATGGCGCACCCGCGCCACATTCGCCTCCTTGCGCGCTTCGGTCATCTCGCGCAGGTGTCCCTCGTAGCGCACATCGGCGAGCGCTTCCGTCTCTGCCTGCGCGAACGAGATTCCTTTCTTGCCATCCTTGCGGGACTCGGCCATGACCTCGCCGATCAGCTGCGCGAGCAAAGTCTTCTTCAGCTCCTCGAGCAGACTTGCCCGCTCGTGCCGCGCGGCCCACTCGATCCCGAGGTCCGCCACGGTCTTGACTTCCTTATCGAGGTCGATCTGCATCACGCTCTCGGCCTGGCGCGCCAGGCGCCGCTGACCCAATTCGCTCTCATGCATCGCGCTTCTCTCCTGAGTGACCCTTACATTATAACACTCGGACTAGTCCGCCAGGTGCGCCGCAATCGGTTAGATCCCGAATCCCGTTCGGAAATAAAAACCCGGAGCGCCAATAGGCACCCCGGGTCTGAATCATGCGTGCGTGGCGCCGAGATCCACCTCGATCACCCGTCGGCAACGCTCGGGCAGCGTTTGGAACGGCACGCGCCGCCCAAGATGCGATCCCATCATCGCCGTGGTGTGCTGGCCGAACCCCTGCGGATGCGTCGGATCCTCGCTCATCCCGAGGGAGAGGAAGAACCCGCGCTGTTGCTCGGGGAAGTCCATGTACACCACCGTATAGCGATCGAGGGTTTTGCCCCCGTTGTCGTAGCAGCGAATCCGGCTCTCCCCGACCCGTTCCGTTCTCACCGTCCGCGCGCCCCGGGCGACGCCGTGGCCATTACTCCGTGGAAAGTGGTACCGCCTCTTCGCAGAGACATTCATTGCTCGGTCCCAAGCGCGGTGCATCGGCTCCATCCTGTAGAAGTCGCCCCATTCGGATGCCAACCATCCTTGTCACGGGGAAACCCCTGGTCGCACTGCACACAACCGCTCGAGGGCTTGACCGGCGCGGATGCGATCTCCTCGATCGCCCGGCCGAGCGCCCCGTGCAGCTCCCTCGCCTGCGCGAGCCCGAGCGGCACGAGCTGAAGGCATTCCTCGCCCAGAAATAGCCCCACCTCCACCTGACCGTCCGCTGCCCTGGCATCGATCGAGTCGATCATGAGCGCACCCGTGAAGGGCCAATCAGATCGACCAGCCCCAGCAGCTCGAGCGCCCACTGCTGGCACTGATCGTTCGCCCGCTCGGCATCCTCGATGACGTGGCGGCGATCGCTTGGAGGGGTTGCGCGCCGGAACTCGTGCTCGGGCTCGCGCATCGAGGGCATGTTCTGTCCTCGCGCAATCTCATCGGCGATGCGCGTCAAGCGCTCTCGGAGCTCTGCGCTGATGCTCCGGCGGGTCTTGCCCCTGCCCTTCGTCCTGGTGTTCCGTAACATGTCAGACCTCACTCGTAGTGACCTGACCTCCTATAGGTAGCCGGGCAGTAAAACGGGGCGCCTGAATGGGCGCCCCGGATAAAAAAGCCAGCCTTAGATCAGCCCGTGCTGAGCAAAGCTGTACGAGCTCTCCCGGCCGAGCACCACGTGATCGATGACCCGAATGTCAAAGAGCGAGAGCGCATCCTTGATCCGCTGGGTGATGATCTCGTCCGCGGTGGACGGTGTGACCTGGTTACTCGGATGGTTGTGTGCCAGCAGGCACGCTACCGCGTTGCGCTCGAGAGCTTTCCTCGCCACTTCCCGCACCGGAACCACGGCCGAGTCCACCGTGCCGACGCTGATCACGTCGAACTCAATAATCCCATGCCGCGCATCGAGCCACACCGCCCCGAACACCTCTCGATCGAGGTGACCGAGGTGTTGGCGCAGCGCCTCCACCGCTTTGGTCGGGGATGAAGCGCTTTGGCGCGGAACGTCCATGACCGCGTACCGCGCAGCCGCGAGCAGCACTTCCTCTTTGTCCGCGGGGCGGTAGCCGGCGGCGGCTCGCACCTCAAGCTGCATGCGAGACACCCCCGGCAAGCAGTCGCTGCCGCCAGACCTTGACCCGCTCGATCCGGCGATAAAAAAGCTCGGATCCGAGCTTCGCCCAGGCCCGATCCTGGCGGGTCGAGGAGAACCTCAGTGCCGTCCAGGTCCACCAGAACCGGTACCAGCGCCACTCATCCTCCGAGGCCGCCCCAGCGCTTGCCCGCCGGCTCTCCTCGAGGTAGGAGCGGGCGCTGCGCGCGGCGCGAAGCGCCGCCGGCTCACCCTCGCCGCCCGCACGAGCGACCACCGTCGCCCGAGCGCGGCACGAGGCGCAAGTCAGCCGATCGTCCCATAGTTCCTCGATCACCTGCTCACGTGCCTTGCCGGCCGTCGGGGCCTCCAGAGTCTTCGTGCCCACGAGCGCTTCGGTCCCGTCCTCACCGATTGCATGCACCACTACGGTGTATTTCATCGCGTTGCCCCTTAAGTAATGACCTCACTCGTCTATAGGCAGGGGCGCTGCAATTTTCATCCTCGGACTATGGCGCCGAACATTCGAATCGAATTTGAGTTTTATCCGGCGGGGACCTCGCTAGAGGTAGTCAACCCGGTACTCCGGGCACCTAGGTCACTATTAGCGAGGGTTCCACC
>JAEHJW020006280.1_pt1 | contig 19670 bp, 24 predicted proteins | sample 9271431 | NCBI WGS metagenome assembly JAEHJW02 | reverse complement strand
TATCAGCTTTATACTCATTTCTCAATATAAGCTTATCTATCGGCGCCCCGCATATAGCACATACATAACGCTCGTGAGTATCATATGAACGTACATACACTTTAGCTAAATCACAACCATATCCAGCTTTATTCAACGACATCCACCTCCGCTTCTTCGCCTTCAAACAAAGGCATCATCCTGATAATATTAGTATATGCTCCCTTATCAGTAGTAATAATAGCATTGCACTTAACACAGCGCGCCACAAGACTAGTATCCTTGATATCCAACTTAGGAAATTCAAGTTTCAAATAAATACTCCTAGCTCCCACCATCATATGTAAATGTTCATCTACATCAAGCTCTTCTATAACATTACCACATGAACGACATTTATATTTAACAATATTCTTACTTATGAACTCTTCCTTCTTCTTTTCTGCATCCACATCTCTATCTAACCCATATCCAGCTTCACTCACTCTTACTCACCCCCGCCCACATAAACAACTTCGCGATTACCTAACTCCCGTATATTCTCTTCTATCTCTTTCCGCTCAGATTCCCACTCTTTACAGATAAGCTCCACCGCCTCGCTTTTATCTTTCGCCTTTACTACTATTAATCCACATCCGTAATCGCAAAGTACATGTTCAACAACAAATGTTTTCATCTATCTCGCCTAATTAGCTTTGCCACATCTATCCTGTAAACCATTCACTATCATCTCAATAAAAAGAGTATTCATAGAGAATATTTATTATATTCTCCCATTCTATACCTCAGTACTATATTTCTTTCGTCATTTAACTCCGATGCTAAAAGCTTTGTATCGTGATAGAGATACTTAATTTCTTTCGTAACATCGTCCACAATACTAACATCAATCTCGTAACCATTATCACTTTTTGGAAATTCGCGCTCAACAGGATTAGGCACAGTAAGTTCCATAATAAATCGCATAGTATGTATATCTTCTTGTAAAGTATCAATCCAAACTGTCATCTTAAACTTTTCTATACCTATCAATTTTAACCTTCTTTTCATTCCGTCTAGCAAGCCTATTACATCATCTGTCATCGATTCACGAACATTTACCATTCTTTTTCACCTAATCTAATATCGGATATAAGTATATAATAATATCGATAACAACCATTTCTAACAAAATCATATATTGACCCGATTTATCTTTCGCAAGTTCTCCCACACTTCCCCGCTAAACTCCTTACGCTCCCTTAACGCTCTCTCAAACTCCCACAAGAAGCGCCCATACGCATCTCTCTGATTAACCCCGCTCCCCGAAATGCCCAAACTCGGCATCTCATACTTCCACAGCCATGCGAAGTTTGTTACTAATACTTCGCGCGGCTCATCTAACACATACCCCCCTATCGACTTCCACCGCCGAAAAGGAATGATATCTACCCCCAACGCGCCTCGCCTCTATCCGTACCCAAGCCCGACATCGCCGCCCTCCGTAGAGCTATACCCATAATAGTCATTATTGCCCCACGAAAGCATATACTTAACGACCTGATTAAACGCCACAACAAAATCATTCCCCTGCTCGTCGACCCCCCTAAAGTATCCATCCGTAAACGAATAAAGATTGACGCGAATATTCGTGCCGTCCTTTAGTGCGAAGTCGTACCACAAGTACTCTTACGCCCCCTCGCTTTCTTTAAGCTCGTTATCCTTATAGTAGCTTATAAGATAAACAAGCACATCCTCGGCTGAGGATAGCTGAAGCGCGGAGCGAAGTTCTTTTATGTCGTTATTAGTGGCTTCTGTGAGCCATATAATCTTCGTTCGCGTATCGTATGAGCTATCTATAAGCTTAGTCCTCTTTAGCCTGTAAACCATTTGCTATCGCCTCCTTTAATGATGCTGAACTATCAGTATCATCAAGTATCTCGCCTATTATAGCGGCTTCCTCGACGATTTCTGACAGCCAATCATACTCATTCTGCTCTCTAATCTTTTCTAACCCCCACGATTTGTGCCTATTTAAGGCTACCTTTAAGTAATACTCACTAAGTTCTTCTATCTTCTCGACGCTCTTAATGAGCTTACTTGTCTCGTAATTATTATCCATTTTCATACCTCCCATATTCTTATATATATAAAGATTATTTAAAGTTATCTCTTTGACTCATCTATGACTCTATAAAACGGATTACGTATAGTTCCCACGTTCGCATAGACCGAGTTAAGTGCTGTCGGCAAAACACTCGCCTTTTCTAGCCTATCATAATCCCCGAACCCCTCAAATATCCCATACTTCGTTACGTTATCAACCCCACGCAACGCCAACACTAACGCATCTACCAAGTCATCATGATATACATCGCTCTTAACTATCCTTATTCCCCCATTTGTTTCTTCTACGCTATAACTCCCGAACTGAAGCCTAAACTTATCATCATTCTTGTTAAGCACTATACGCTTCTTCTCCATAAGTATACGAAGATTAGTATACGCGTCGAGCCTTTTATTACCCTCCAAGATAATATCATTCGCCCTGCTTCCTATACGCTCATGCACCATATCATACACCCCCGCCCCAACTCCTATCGCGTCAATAAAGACCTGCTCTGCGTCTATTGCCTCCGCTATACGCGTTATCTCCCGCGCTGTAACCATGAGGTCGCTGTAGTTCATACTTCCAGCCCACGCTACCTTAATCTTACGAGAAGGGTCATCTGGCACGGCTATAACAACTACTCCTGTTTCATCTTCGCCCGCCCTACTAATATCTGCCCCAACATAATACTTATAGTCTTTCTCCCGCGTCAAGCTATACTCTACTTCTTCCCCGCACGCCATAACTAACTCAAGAGGATAATACTGCCCCACGCTATCTATAAACGCTGTCTCGAACTCCTGCGCATAATCATTCTCCGACATAGTTAAACGCTGTTCCTTCAAGTAATCCGCCGTCACTAACGGACTCTCCGATGACTTAACTTTATAAACATGCCATCTATGACTAACCGGATTATTCGCATAGCTATTATAAAAGTATCCTCTCTTACCTGCTGGTGTACTGCTAAGGATTAACTGCATACCCTTAACTGCTAACGCTGGTTCTACTGCGGTAAACACTCTGTCTGGAATAAACGCCGCTTCGTCAAATATAATCATCGTCGCCGAATATCCCCTGCTTCCTTCACCCGTATGGCTCGCGGTAAGGCACCTAATAAAGCTATTATTATCGAACTTAATCTCTTCTATATTAAACTTCATTGTATGCTTCCTAATGAACGCTACACGCTCTATAAACGCCATTATCTGCTCATATACTATCTTACTCTGCTTATACGTAGGAGCCATGATAAGTATATCTTGGTCGGGCTTAACAAACGCCATCCACAATGACTTAATAGCTAACATAGTACTCTTCCCTATCTTCCTTCCTCCGACTATAATTATGTTAGGAGACTCGTCTTCCAAAAACTCAGCTTGATATCGTATAGGAGTTATGTTCAGAACTTTCATCGCGAATAGCGTCGGCGACATAAGTATACTCTCGTCAAGTATACGCTCATCACTCACCATTTTCATCGCCTCTCTCTTCATAATCCGTATCGACTGTTTCCATCTTCTCTATACGCTTCTTGATACGATTAGTCATCTCTTCCCCGTATAAGTCCCGCACCTTATTAAGCGCCTCTTCCGACCCTATACGCACACTAACCTTATTATCCCCCACGTTCAGCATGTTAATCGTATTAGTGTTCGCTACCCCAAACCTAACTCTATTATATAAGTCCAGCGACTTTACTAACGACTCGTAAAGGGATGTCACGTTCTTGTCGACTACGCCCGTCATCTGCTCGGTCATTCGCGCAAACTGATACCGCGCATACGCATCCGCCACTAAGTTCTGGAGCGTTATATCGACCTCCTTTTTGTTGCGCGTCTTCATTCCGAGCTTATTCCACATCGGTAAGAAGTAACAAACTGAGCCTGCTTCATACATGGGGCAGAGCGGAGCGTCGCCGCTAGCACCACCTACTGGGCAATTATTACAATACATTGCAAACTTCTGTACCTGCCGCGCGAAAGCGCCCGACTTGTAGCCATTAAAGCGACTCCGTAAATACTGTGTTTTAGGACGACCTGCTTTATCAAAGGCATTAGCCCACGCTGGTAATGGCTGTCCTGTTTCTTCTGCCACTTTTAACTGCTCCACGTATCCCTTCTTTCCGTTATTAACGTTTGTCCACTTCTGCATCTGAAATAAGTTCCAGAAGTTAAAAAACCAATACTGCTTTCCAGCTGTCTTCTTACGGACTTCATCAATATCGTAGATGGTAAAAAACTCATTGTTAAGCAAAGACGCTTTCTTTATCTTATCATCATTAAGGTTAATATCTACTAATGACTTTCCCCGAAGTTCTACCGCTTTCGCTAACTTACTACCGCTCAACCAGCTCGAACTATCAGCTGTCGTAAGAAACGCTTTGTACTTAAATAAATCCTTAGGTGTAAACCCAAACGCATGAAGCTTCATACCAAGCTTAGCCGCCTCGCGCCCATACATAACGAACTTATTAAGGTCATTTACTATTTCCCCCATTCCTATATACTCCACGCCCCGCTCGTGCCAGCTTCTAATAGTCGCTATGTTATCCCCCGCTGGCGCATGAAGAACAAAAATGATAGGGATTTGGCTGTCGAGTAACTGCTGGCGCCACTCCTCCACCTTCTCTTGCCCCACGATACCCTGCAAGTCCAGCTCTACCGCATAATCATATACGTCGCGGTTGTCTTTAAGCCATTGCAAATACTCCTGAAAGTAATCATCTTCGTGACCCTTAAACTCTTTAACGATTTGCGCTTCATCGTGCCAGCCTCCGTGTGTCTTCTTATCCTTAACGTTCTGCGCGAACACGAACGCATGCGCCCCGCTATCAACGAATAGCTTAAACCCATAAGTCTGCTTCAACTCCTTTAATTTATCAATAAAACTAGAACTCTTACGGAAAGATGAAAACGCTGTCATAAAGTTATCGACCTTATAACCATGTTTAAGCATAGTCTCTATCTCGTCCAGAGACCCTTCTATACCACTGAAAACTACATCTGTCATAATATATGATTATAAAGGCTTATATTAATGTTTCTCCGCTTTCACAAAAAATGCTATAACTTAGACTCAAGTATAGCCCCATTCTCCCCATCTTCCGACACTTCTATTATATAACTCCTATTCGGATACGCCGCGCTTAAATATACATACAAATCATTAGCCATCATTTCACAGCTTCCGACTATCTCGCCCCACCTATAAACGACTTCTTTAAGCTCATGCTTAAGCATAATAAACTCTATTTCCCTATCATCGTCTACTACACTTACCGCCACCTTAAAATGAAAAAGATGGCGATGAAGATTCGCTAAATATGATACCGCCTCGACATCCTTCGCCCCGTCCCACTTATGCAACTTCTCCGCTGTAAACGTACAATAAATATATTTTCTCATAGTAACCATTTCTTTAACACCTCTTCGTAATTATACTTTTTTATTAAGTTATCTATATCCTCGTTCTTTACTGATGGTGGAAATAACAGCATAGACTTAAGCTCTTCCATATTATGATAAATAAACTTCTCGCCCACCGTCTCCTTAAAAACCGGAAGGTCTGATACTACTACCGGAACCCCAAACATTCCTAACGCTTCAATAGGAACTATACCAAAGTTTTCGTGCCTGCTCGGAACTACGACTACGCCCGCACTACTCAATACTCCATAATACTCAGCTTTACTAAGATTATGCTCTTTCGTACAATATATATCAAACCCGTTTGCTCTAAGCTTCTTTATAACATCATATCCCTTATCGTTAGATAGCCTACCACCATATACAATAGAATGGACAATATTGTCCACCTTCTCACCAAATAATACACTATTAAAATCGATAGGAAGACCGCTTACCACTATCTTCGACCCTAAATCCAACTCGGGATAAGCGCCTACTATCTTCTTCTTATGAGACTCGCTTCCCACGAAGATGCGCCTCGTCATCCTAAACCAGCCTCGCTCAAAGTCTTCGCTCTCGACCCCACGCAACGCCACTAAATCTGTTTTGTCGTGCTTACCCGCTTCCCATACCGCATCTATATCTATCCACTTACCGCTCATCTTCCGCTCAAACTCAAATACTTCGGCGCCGGGGAGTTCCCCGTCAAGCAACAAAACACTATCACCATCTTTATAATGCTCAAGTATATAAGCAATTTCCTGCGCCGCCACCTTATAGTACTCGGCAAAACTTAAAAACTCTCCATGAGAGATGTCATAATTGCCTCCCCCATGAACGAACTGAACAAACTGAACTTCACCTTCCAGCTCATTTTCCTTAATAAACTTCTCTATCCAATCGCGCCACTGCACCGAATAACGACCATCCATTAACGGCAACCCAACTACATATCTCACGCTTTCTCACCCCTTTATTAACTTCAACGCTTCCGCTTTAAGCTCAGGATTCGTCCTGAACGCCCCGCGAATAGCTGAGGAGACAAAGATGCTGTTCGCCTGATTAACCCCACGCGCTGTCATGCACGAATGAGACCCCTCGACGTATACCATAATACCTTCGGGCGCTAATACTCTTTCCAGCTCCTCCGCTATCTCCTCCGTCATACGCTCCTGTATCTGCGCCTGATACGCATACTTATCTACTAACCTAGCCAGCTTGCTCGCCCCAATAACTTTATCCTTCGGAAGATACGCTATTGATACCGTACCGCTAAAAGGCATAAGATGATGAGAGCATACTGCTGTATAATGTATGTCTTTAAGTATGACTAAGTTCTGATTATCAAATGAATTAGGAAACGCTGTAAACTTATCATAATTATGTTTACCGTCCCACTCTTCTAACATTGCAATAATTCTATCGGGAGTATTATTATACTCTTCCTCCGTAAAAACCCATCCATACTCTTCTTCTAGATGAGCCATTACTTCTATAAGCAACGCTTTAAGTGACATATCACTAAATTCCCTAATCCTATTTAACCCTATCTTCACGCGAACCCCTCCTCTATCTGCATCCTGCTTGTCTCCACCATATAATAACCATCAAACATATGTTTCCCTCTGCTATCTATAATAGCTTTATGCTTTAAAAGGTCTTTCGCTGTAATTCCTTCGGGCATAAGCTCCACAAAAGTACCCCACGGTATTTCGTTATCTTTTAACCACTCACTCGCGTCCTTTAAGTTTTCAACTGTGCGTATAACAAACTTATAAGCATGTATAACTTTCTGATAACTCTTTGCTATAGAAGGCTTATAAAACGTCTTATACTGCGTCTGCTTCGGTGATATCGCTACGAAAAATAAATACTTCGCTATATCTTCGTCAAGCTTTTGCGTACCATTAGTCTCGACATGCACTCTCACCCCGCTCTCATAAAGCTTCTTTAACAACTCTCTAAATGCTTCCTTATGCTGATTAAGAAGAGGTTCGCCACCCGTGAGCATAACCGCCGGAATATTATAAGCCATAATCTTGCTATACGCTTCGTCAGCCGTAAGATGAGACCCTTCTATCATTTCCCCAGCCTTCCATGTATACGCTGTATCACAATCAAAGCCTCCCTCCGCTTTCTGGCATGCTAGATTGCACACCATAGTACGAACTATCACTACCGGAAGCCCTGCAAAAATACCTTCCCCCTGCTTGCTTGCTACTATCTGCGCAATCCATATTGTATCTTTCGCCATTATTCACCACCTTCAAGTAAATCATGCTCATCGTCCCCTACCGCCGCATAAGACGCTAAACAGATATCACACCAAAATTCCATCTTACCATGCTTTACGCAAACTACATATCCCCCGCTTTCGCGTGGAAACTTCTTATCACAGCTTGCGCAATTAATCTCGTTTGCCATCTTTGTTAACTTTTTGCTTTTGCCCATTTATCTTCGCCACCACATCTTTGTATAAGTCAGTCTTGTCTAAATAACAAAACGGACATCCATCACTCGCTGTTGCTATATTTTTTACTAACGTATCTATATTATAATCAAACTCATCGCCATCAATATAGTTCAAGACCATCGCGGCTGTATACTCAGGAACTAACGCTAACAAAGCATTATCCCCAATATCCCGCTCAAAATCTTCTGCGTGCTTTAAGCATATTGTACCCATATATGATACTGTCATTTATTTCACCTCGCTCTTCTTAGGTCTGCCCCGCTTTCTCTTAGGCATATCCTCTTCCTTAACGTCCCCGCTCGCGCTAACATTATACCTGAATAACTCTATTATATGACTACCCATAGTATCCCCCAGCTTTGCCTTTATATCATCATCCTTCCCCATCGCTATCTCCGCCGCCAGCTCAGATAACGAAGGATAGTAGTAAAGTATCGCGTTCGCGTTCTTCCACCCTACGCCAAAGATAGAAAGAAGCACGTCCTCGACCTCCCTGCGCATATCCCTATCCACCTTCTTAGACACGCCGGAGACTCTGCCCCCGCGCCTCTTCCCGTTCGCCCACTGGTCTAAGCTCTTTAATAACATTATAGTCTGCCACTTCGACGCGACTTGAATGATATTTATGTCACTCTTCGTAATGATACTACTAGCTATCCCCACGAACTCGGCTGAATATCGGGCATATACGTTCTTCTTTCCTTTACCGAAATCTATAACGTTCGACTTGCCCCCGCTACGCTTCGCTACTACCGAACTAATATTGCCCTCGATAAGTAATATCTTCTTATAGTCTGGATACTCAGTTACTAACTTATTCATCTGTTTAGGTAAACGCCCGCTATGATTAGAACTGAAAAGGTCATTAATCTCTTTTCGTTCTATGACAACCTTTTCTACTTCGCCCTCAATGATATAGTCTCCGCCCTTTGTTAAGCTTCTTACTTCATACTGTACTTTTGCTGTCTCTAACTCCTTCTGTGTTCTACTGTTATTTGTTATTTCATATGTATCAACTATTACTACCATTTTACCATCCTCGTTTATATCCAAACCAAGACCATCTATCATTGTTTACAAACAATGCGAATATAAAAAGAGTTATACCAAAAACAAAATACTCTAAAAACCATAATCCATAATAACTCGCATAAACGAAAGATACTCCGTCATTATTTATAAATGACTGATAAGTCTGTAACACATTTAACTGTTTATGCGTTGCATTAGTATATGTTAACTCTAATTGTAATTGCTTAATATAACCCGAATACCCATTAAACCATGATGATTTAGCATTACATACATTATTTAATAATACTATCGCATTATTTATATCTTTATTCATCTGTGTAACATTATCTGTATTCCCAACCGCATTTATATCATTCTGCGCTTGCTGTTGTTCTTTAGCTAATGGAACTATTGTAGTTGAATAATAGTAAGGTGTATACACCATTAGTACTATAAACACTACCATTAAAATAGTTATAAATACATGCCCATAATTTATTTTATACTTTGCTCCCACCTTTCTCACCTCAAATCTTCTACTTCTTTACTAACAAACTCTTTGCTGTCAGCGTCGCAACTCTGCTTAAAAAAGCAATACTTACAATACCATGACACCGTCTTATCAGGCAACGTATTATCAGCTAAATGCTTTTCTACTTCCCCAACCATGTCATGTATCTTCTTTATGTACTCATCTAAATCCTCCTCGCTCACCGACCTAACATACGTCTTATAACGCTTCTCACTCCTATAGCTCACCGAAGGCTTAAAGTAACTTATCCCCACCGCGTCCACGACTATCCCCTCCGTCTCCCGAAGAAGAGCGGCATAATACATTATCTGCTCGTAGTGGTGGTCGTTCATCGTGTTAGGTATGTACCCCACGAACTTCTTATCTATGAGAACCTTCTTGCCGTCTATCTCATATATTTCGTCCAGCCTTCCCCCGAAATCGCTTTCGCTTATCTTCGCAATAAGAGGATGCTCGTGATAGTCCGTAATAGGCGTTTCGTGAAGCTTCGTCCCTATCCATGTGCGTATCAGCCCATCCTCGTCTATCTTCGGTACAGCTTCTTTTTCGATAGTCTGCTCATACCATACCTTACGCGCGCATTGATATACGAAACTGCTTACGTGAAAGTACTTTCCACGCTTAGCGTTTTCGCTTTCCATCCAATCCCTTACGCGATTAAGGAACTCTTTTTCTATTTTGCTTTCCATATCAAAGGTATCATCTAATGTCATGATAATCACAGCTTAAAATGAACTACCCCGCCCTGTCTAGCCTCCACGATATCAGCTTCTAGCATCCTTATATCGCTCGCATATGGACTCATATTTACAAAGTTATCATACTCTGTTTCCGGCAATGTACCATTAGATGAGTGCAAGGTTAAATAGTCTATAACCGCATATAACGCTGACATCTGACTAGTAGTAACCGCTTTAAGACTTTTCAGATAAAAGGTTATGTCTCCAAATTTCTGATTAGTCTTTTTATTACCATACATAATAAAGTTATCATTCATATCAAGAGTATCTTTATCCAGCTTATCACCGAACAGAAACACTCTTATACTTCCCGTCATATCCAACACGTTATAAGCCCCGCCATATTTAGTCATACGTTCTGTATGTTCTGTGCAGTTAGACTTAAGGCAAACCGCGCAAACATCTTTAACAACATCGCGAACCTTATCTATCTTTGTTACTATAATCATCGCCGGAACTCCTTCTTCAAGTTGCTTTATCGGCGAATACTTATATGAGAAGTTTGTCTTCTCCGTTACATGCTCCTTAAGCACTCTTGTCTTATATAGTGCCACAATAGCATCATCATTGCTAGCTAAAAACGGGTAATTGTCCCGCGCCCACTTTCTCACTAAATCCATATCCATACTTCTTCCCTCTTTTCTTATATATTATCTCTCATTATTTATAGTTATCTTCTTGCTCTTACTTGCTCTGCTCTTCTTAACTAACTCCATCTTCCTAAACCCTACCGACCCAAGCACCCTATTAATCGGCACCGCTATCGCTTTGTTCCAATACCAATCATAGTCTATACGCTCCTTAACACTCTCTACCGTATCCGTCTCGCCCAACGCTATAGGTTCACCTTTCTCGCCCATAACCCAGCGCACCCCCAATAGCTTAGACCCGTCAGGGGATGTCAGGCGATAAATCTTCCGCGAGCGCTTAGCGCCATCTTTCTGCACGTACTCCTCTTCGCTCACGCTAAACTTCCCGCCCAACTGCTCAAATACTTTCAGCGCCCTCGTCTTAGTCTTGTAAGGCTTCTCCACATCTATTACCTTATCAAACTCCAGCTTCGATAAATCATTCTTAAAGGACGCCTTTATACTTTCTAACCACCCCATAATACTTTCCTCATCTGCTTCATCTCTTAATAACCGCTCAAAGAGACTATACTCCACATCTTTTGTCAGCTCGCATGAATCTCCCCGAACATACTCCGCGCCCGTTACCATTATCTCACCATCTTCGGTAATGCCCGCATATCGCTTCTTTACTCCCTCGCCAGAACTCGATAATAAACTAATCATGCGCAAGAAATACTTCTCCACCTTAACATGGAATGGCGCTATATTCCTATTAACAACATCCGCCAAGATGTCTACCTTATCGCGACTTATATTCTCTACGAACAAACTATCAGTATCACTATATATAACGTTATACCCGAATGTCTCCACTACTTTCTGCATCTCCGCCCTAACCTTTCTGCCATTCTCTGTCACAAACGCCGCTATATCGCTATTAGCATACCTATAATACTTATTGCCAAACACTCCATAAAGAGAGTTGGCTAAAATCTTGTACGCTTTCTGCAATACATCATACTGACTCTCGCCAGTCTCCGCATACTTCTGCTTAAACTCCGCCCTGCTCTCTAAGAATACTCGCGTAAATGAGCGGATATACTCATAGATAATCGCGCCACTCCCCTTATAGTCATAATAAGTCATGACGCTTGGGTAAAGGTGGTCGAGGTCGAGAGACGCTACGTTTTCGTGCCGACCGGGGTCGGGGGTAAGTATAGTAGCGCCCTCAAACTCTTTCGTATGGCGATTCGTATAGTCGAAGAGGATAATCCCTTTCGGTTGCAATCTCTTTATGAAGAGGTTGTCAGCCATACGCGTGGCGCTAATCTTTGTTGGAAGTATGCCCGTTAAATACGCTATACCCATCGCGACCTGCATAACGCCCGTCTTCTCTACAATATCCCTAAGCATATCTACATCGTTCTTATTGTACTCTTCAAGCTCTTTCATGCTCACCGTATCAAAGTTTCCTGACAGCTCTATTTTCAGCTTTACGCCCTGCTCCTTCGCCGCATTATTCAATGACATTTTCCTCGTTTGCAAGTATGTAGAGTAGAAAAGCATACCATCCACTTTCAGTACCGCATACCAACGCTTCAACTCCTCATCCGTAATGCTCTTATCTGCTATTATCTCGCGCTCCATACGCCCAAAATCGTATCCTTCGCCGTTCCATGCATTAATCGCCGTTATCTTATGCTCTACTAAGTAAGAAAGAAACTCCTTAACGCTATGAAAAGGATGATACTCCGCGAACCCATCGCGCTCATCCTCCGCACCTATTAGCGTAATATGACCTTTCTGCTCCTCGATATCGATATAAGCATAGTTATGAATGACTGGCGCAAACGTAATGACCCCATCCGCTCCCAACCTTCTTTCTAAGTATTGTATGTTAGACTCCGCCGTATATAACGCTTTACCCTTTAAATGATTTATAACGTTAGGCTCTGTTACCTCGATATGATAAAAGCCTAACTTTGTTACATCGTCATCTCTAAGAGTATCCTTTATAACATACTCGCATCTTTTTATTTTGCCCCTGTCATCATCTTTTACTCTCGGACTAACATATAAGTTCTCACTAGCATAAAAGTATGGCAATTCTAAATCGGCAAAAGGAACAGTTACTAACTCTCCACTATTAAGCATAATATCGACCGAGTTAATACTATCGTAACTATAAACCATATTTACAACGTCATTGTACTGCATCCACTCTCACCTTTAAGTTATTCAAAGTAGCATTTACACTCGGATAAAATGGACATAGGAACTTATTCCCAGCATAACTGCATATATCATCTGGAACATTAGAACATTTAAGCGGTTTCATGTTATTAGTCTTCAAGTACTCAACCTGATACTTTGATATAGAGTAACTAAAGTCGTTCGCTTTCTTTAAGACTTCCCACAGCTCAGCTTCCTCTCCTATCGCTATAAGAAACGATGCTAAGTGAAGACGCTCCCTATGATTAAGCTCGCCCTCCTCTACCAAGTACTTCTTCGCGTTCTCAACGCATGGCGGATAGTTTCCTACCCACTCCCGCGCCCCAACTACTTCGTCCTTATATCCGCTGTCCTTATCTATATCAGAGATATCTACCCCAAAATCGTCAAAGACTATCCTACTCCCAACGTGCTTCGTAGGTATATACCCCTTCGAACTCAACTCAAGAACCTCCTCCAGCGTATAGTCCAGCCTATCCAGCTCTATCATCATATTACCGCTCTTACTATTCGTAGAAAGAGGAGCGCGAGCCATCCTCGCCACGTCTCCGCATGTAGAGTTATCGATTATGTTCCCCAGCCCAAACTGATTACGCACCGCCAGCGACGCCGACTTAAAGACCTTCTTCCCGTAAACAGGAACCGTAAAGTCCGTGTAAGCATGAAACCCCACGCCCGAAAAATAAAGACGAGTTATAAAGTTCCCATATCTGCTAACGAACTCTTGAAGCTTCGTATACGCCTCGCCTACGCCCCCACTCTTGCCGTCTATATCCCAAAACATCGTATTGTATTGCTCATAGAATCGCTCGCGCAAACTAAATACTGAAAAGTACTCATCATACTCTTTCCACGCTTTACGCGCTTCGTCCCAATCATTAACTACTATTCTGCTCAAAGATAGTTCGCGCGGAAACTCATCTCCACGCATCCACTCTTTAAGAACCTTTTCGTCAAACATACATTCACCTTTTAAGAAGCGAACTTTCCAATGGTTCTAATCTCTTCTTATTCTTCTTTATTTCATTCTCCATTATTATCTTTATCATTTCATCAAATGAGACTTTAGGCTCCCAACCAAGTTCTTCATGTATTTTTACATAACTTCCTTGATAGTTTTCAGCTTCCACCTGCCTAAACCATTTCTTATTTACTCGTACTCTACCCATAATATCGTAAACATTTTCATCTACAAGCCCATTCGAAACATCTTTCTTTAAGTAATGTCTTACATACGCTTCCGCAAACGATTTTACAACATCCCGAACACTATGCTGAACATTTGTAGCCACAATATAGTCGGTTGGACTTTTTCCACTTTCAAGCATCATCTGAAATGCTTTTACGTATTCAGGCGCATACCCCCAATCCTTACGAGCATCCATGTTTCCCAACTCTAAATTATTGCTAACTATACCATATGCTACCTTCGGAAAAAGAAAATCTCTTCCTCTGATTTCGCTCTCATGATTATAAGTAATACCATTCCAAATAGATAGCTTCCCAGACTCGCGCTGTATGCGGGCATAATTATATGCCGCCAGCTTGGCGATAGCATAAGGGGAGTTCGCGTACATTGGGTACTCTTCGTATTGCGGTTTACTCTTCGGAGTCCCGAATAGCTCAGAAGTCGCCGCGTTATACATCTTTGTCGACCTCGAATGGTCAATAAGCGCATCTATGATGTTCTTAGTTCCTTCGTAGTTTACCTGCCAAGTATACTCAGCCGCCTCGAAACTATACCCTACGTGACTCTGCGCCGCTAAATGATATACGTAACTAAATCTCTCCCTATCAAACAACTCGTCGAATAAACGTCTACTACTAACATCCCCAACAACAACATGAATACGTTCTTGCATGTCTGGAGGAATATTACCCCAAGAAAGCTCCCCCGCCGTATTACGCCTAACTAACCCCCACACTTCATAATCTTTCTCTAGCAAATCTCTTGCTAAATAATAGCCATCTTGCCCGCTTAATCCTGTTATTAATACTTTTTCACTCATTTTAATCACTTCACATTATTTTCTGCGTCCTCTAACGCCTGCTCATCACTATCATGATAACCATTCTCATCTATATGCGTCCACACAAACTTTTCCCACTCCGGCGCTATTGGCGTACGAACCGCCACTACCTTACGAAAATCGCGCCACGCTTTCTTCATTGGTCTCGAAAAGTAAAAGATGTGCTTACTGTAATACTTCAGCGTATTACCCCCGCGCATGCTCGCGTTGCTATGATATATATCTGTTGGGTTCTTGCTCTCATGATTAGTTATAATCGTAAACGCGTTCGTCTTCTCCATGAAACGCAATAACGTATATAGCATACTACTCTCCGCATCCGCTCTTCCAGAAAAGTTCTGAACGCTTGTCGAAAACTGCAACTTAATAGGAGAAGTAAAACTATCTACTATTATCGCCAGTTTCCCCTTTACTCGCCCAAACTTCTCGTAAGCGCTTCCGTCCAAGTCATGCCCTTTCAGCTCTCCAGCTAACGTAACCCCAATTTTATTCTTATCGTAAGACACGCTAACCCCGAACCCAAAATACTTGCAAAACTCTTCAACGCTTAAAACTCGCTTGTAAGTAAACATATCGTCCAGCTTTATAGATGACCCGAAACGCTTCTCATACTTGCTAAACCAAGCATTCCACACGCCCTGCCAACCTCCTTCCGTATCAACCCAAATAACCCTAACTCCATTTTCCATAAGACTAACCGCTTCCCCAATAAGAAAAGTAGTCTTACCCACGTTCGGTTCGCCATAAAGAGCATACACCTCTTTCTCCTCGTAGCCCCCGCCGTTAAGCTCGTCTATCCCTTTTAAGTAACTATTATACACCCATCTCACCTTTAACTTGCTTTATGTGTTTACACTCTTTCTTCCTAAATAAATAGTCCGGACAAGTACACAAATACTCTTGTCCGTTCCTTGTAACAAAATAGTTATGCCCAGATGACCCAGACACTAAATACATTTTTATCTTCCCGTCAAGAATTAAGCTTGTAGTCATACTTACTTAATCCTTAACGGGCGGAACAAACAGAAAGTAAGGACGCCCTGTTTGAGATACTTTCCTAGTTATAGTAACTCTTAACGCCTTCTTCGCCTCAAATATCTCTTCGTTCTCATGAAGCTGTTTCAGTATTGTTTTACTGCTTGTCTTTATCAACCCCATATCTGTCTCTATATGAACAGTATCTATTGTATCATTCATATAGGTATACTGGTCAAACTTTACTCCTTTTATGATTACAGTCTTCCCAATAAAATCCTTTAAAGAGCGCTCTTCTACACTTTTTTCTTTCTGTTCGTTTCCAGCCAAATCTACTACATCTTCTGTCATTTTTCCTCTATCGTATATCATTATTATCTTTATAAAGTTTCCGATAAGGCGATTATGACAGTCCCGCTAACGAATCAAGCAACGACCACACATCCCTAACAAAGTTCTCCAAGACCAAAAACAACCCGCTCTGCGTTATCTCCACTTCCGCTAAGATTAAGTTATTCCATACTGTCCCGTCCCTAAACGTTACACTAAACTTTCCGTCCACTCCCCCAGCCATAAAAGTAGTAGCGTTCGGCGCTGTCGCACTATACCATAACCGCACTTCCCTATATCCGTCTGGAAACTGCTTTAACGCTTTCTCCGCTAACGCCTCGACTGACCCCACATACGTACTCGAAGAGGAGGGGACTACCCCCAGCCAACTCATATCCAAGCTCTTGCTCGAATCAATTTCGCCATTCTTACCGCTCGGCGCAAATGTAGATGACCCTACCGTAACCGTACTGCTCGCGCCCCCCACCGTCGCTTCTAATGTAAGCTGATTAAAGTAATAATTAACATCATTAACCTTACTAGACACGATACAGTTATTATTCTCCGTAATGCTATACGTAGTCGAACCCGCAAAGGGAATGAGCTTCATAACCGCCTCGTTATCGCAGAAGAACGCATACCCCAACGCCGACGCTAACTCTACTAGCTCATAGTAAATCGGCTGAGTACTGCTCACGCTCGCGTATAAGCCCTCATACCCTATACTACTAACGTCATATGATACTGTCGAGTAGTCAAGCACCTTCCCGATAAGGCTCGCCGCCCCGACCGGATTGCTCTCGCTCGCTATATCGGCTGTTATACGCAAACTGCTTAAATAATATATTTGGTCATACGCCGTAATATCATATGTCATATTACTATTCTTCTGTATGTTCTGGACTATTCCCGTCCACACTAAATTGCCGACGAAGTAAAACTCAACCGCGTCTCCTATCTGCATATAGGTAGTCGCGCCACTCGTAGTGCTGAACATGTATTGGCGGAGCGTGGTGAAGGTGAGCTTCCCCGTCATATCGAGTAGCTTTTCGGACTGTATCTGGAAAGCGCGGACATTCTTGCCGTTAACTAAAACGCTCATACGAAGCGATGCGGTAGAAGATGGAGCGGTAGTAGTCGAAGATGAGACTGTAAGCGCACTACCAAATGATGCTGTTATTGTTAAAGGTTCAGATATAGATATACTCGAAACTTTTGATGGCTTCTCTGTTACACTAATTATAAGCTGATTACTCTGCGGTATAGCTACACTTCTACTTCCAACTGTCTCCTTAGCTATTAAATATAAACTATAATTACCAGTAGAAGAAAATGTCGTGCTAAATGTAGAACCGGTATACTCGGCTGACGTACTGCTAAGCCCATTAAAATACCATCTATAAGAATAGCCACCAAGACCATCCGCTATTGATGACTTATAAGTAGCCAAAGACCCGGACTCAACGTTCACGCTTCCGCTTATACTAACCGAAGGAACATTATATACCGTTATCGCCGTAAACGCACTGTTTTGGTCATTCCCCTGCGCGTCGCTTACGTGGCAGAACACGTAATAAGTTTCCGCCTCACTCGTAGAAAATACTGCGCTCTGCGAAGAAGAAAAGACTACCCCCGTACTGCTCTCGCTCGTGTTATAATACCACTCAAATGAATACGGAGCAACCCCGCCAGAAACGCTCGCCGAAAAGTTATCCCCGCTTCCCGCTAATGTAGTTCCATACTGCGCACTTACATTTATCGCCAACTCATTGAATACGTTTATAGTTACCATATTGCTGTTTATAATCGTATTATCTCTCGTGTCAGTCGCTTGAACATAAATATGATATTGCCCCGCTGTTGATGAGATAAATCCATACGAGGTTGAGTTAATATCGCTCAACGTTTCGCTATAAATATTACTCCCGTTACTATACCATTTAAGCGAATAATACCCGCTTCCGCTCAACACAACAGACATAGTAGCCTTATCTCCTACCTTGACCGATGATGGCGACCCTACCAAGTTCGGAGCTTTAGCGTCATAAATAAATAACGCTGTAGTTGCTCGCGCTGATGCCCCGTTCGCATCTGTAACAGTTACCCCCAAATATCCTGTGGTAGCACTCGCTCTTGAAAAGTATAACGCTTCGTTCGCAGTAGATGACGCTTTTATAACAGTACTGCTCGTAGGGAAAGTCCACTCATATTTATATGGCAACGTACCCCCACTTGCATCCGCCACAATCTGATACGTATTGCCCTGCGTTCCATATATTTCATTAAATGGAAGAGAGACTGAAACAGTTCCGTTCACTACAATCTCCGCTAACTGCGTAGCCAAACTCTCCTTTGTATTTGTCGCCGTAACTAAAGCAAATACCGATATAGATTGGCTAGTAGAAAATGTTGTACTTATAGTATAAGTATTGCCACTAACGCCCGATACTAATGAACCGCTACGATACCACTGATAACTATAACTACCGGGAACTGAAGTATAACCCGCTCCTGATATAGATACGCCCGGCATTGAGGAAACATAGGTTATGGTGCGAAGCCACTGAACATTCATTGGGTATGTTGTACTAAACTTTGTTTGTGATGGATTTAACCAATTTGATATTGTTATGTAAAGTGGTGTAGATGGCACAAGACTTGTGGTAGAAGCGTATGGAGATAATGAATTATATGAAACCGCAAAAGTGCCATTGTCAGGATATATAACTCCGAAGAGATTGTAATTGCTATTTGGTGATAGATAGTTGCTATGAACAAAGCCATTAGAACTGGTGCTACTTGTAGTTTCGGCGTCTATGCCACTATTTTGATATGCATTGCCTACCCACCCGCCTCCAGCTTCATTTACACTATTGTCTGCATGCCATGCAGTATCGTTATATTCAGTTAATGCGACTGGAACAATCCTGAAGTTGGTTGTATGAAAAGAATTTAAATTTGCATAGCTTTGTATTATAATTGCCCCAGTAATACTAATCTTGCTGGAAATATACGTATAACTTCCAGTGGAAGCATTGTACGGAATAGTCTCTGTTAGACCATTATTTACTGTTATAGTACCCCCACTTTCACCAGAGTTCCATTTATTAGTATTTAGACTGGTGCCAGCGAAATTATCATAAAATGGGAACACACTCGCCCCATTGTCATACTCTCCATAAGTGCTTGATAACTGCGGCGCTTCGCCCAAATAACTCGTCGTGCCGCTAAACTGGCTCGTCGACATAATAAACAAATAAATATCCTTCTGCCCCCCAACGTTCTTCACCCACA
>JAEHJW020007803.1_pt1 | contig 19690 bp, 33 predicted proteins | sample 9271431 | NCBI WGS metagenome assembly JAEHJW02 | reverse complement strand
AATCGATTTGAACGATTGTTTGAGCGATTGCCGCAAGTTCGCTGTGCTGTTTCTTCCAATCCTCTAATTGCTTCGTCGGGTTAAGCGCATCAGGTAAAGCCCCGGCATTTTTCATTTTCATTGACGAAGGAGTTTTTAAGCCCGTTAAATCACTTGTCGGAGAACCGAAGCCCTCAAGTTCACCGTTAGAATTAAATTTATAAGTGTCTGTGCCGGTGACTGGCTTTAGTTTATCATTTAAAAATTTTACATAATCATCAACAAGTTTTTTCTTTTGTCCGTTATAAAAGACTTCGACATTAAATTTATTGCCAAGAGCCGCTTTCTCTTTTGCGGCTTCGTCTGCCATCGCTTTATTTCGATAGTCCCAATAGTTCGCATCAAGGAAGGTAACGTTATCGTAATAGCTCTTTACTATTTGCTGTCTTTTTGCTTCTTGCTCTTTCTGCTTCTGCGCCCGTGCTTCCATTGCTTCGGGTGTAAGTCCCCCAACTTTATTATCTGTTTTATCGGCTTTTGGCAGGTAAAGCTTTGTGTTGTTGATGACTGCGATTTGTTCATTTACACTATTGAGTTGGGCCTCGTAAACTTTTAACTTCGCTGCGTCTTCATCAGTCCACGGCACACCGAATATTGTCCCCGGCTTGGCTTTTATATCTGCAATTTTATCTCTAAGATCGGAAGCCTGTTTAAGTACTCTATCTCGTTCCTTATTTACTAAATCGGGTGTTAACGTGCTTAAAGATTCCGCATAGGATGTTTGCCTATCCGCTCCGCCAGCAATCGTCTTAACACCCGCCATCTTCTGTATGAGCGTTTCAAAACCGGTTATTGCTTTATTAAGCCCGTCCATGATGCCGGCAAAAAACGGGGTTAAGCCTTTTCCTAAAACAACCTTTAAGTTTTCCCAATTTGTACTAATCGTCTCAATTCTGTCTGCATGGCTCTTTACGCTTTTATTTACCTCGTCCATAGTAACGCCGGTTGCTTTGATAATAGCCTGCATCCGTATTTCTTTTTGAGTTTCAGCGTCCATCTCTGTAATAAGTCCGCCATGTGCTCTTGCCAAATCTTTTACTATTTGGTTATAAACCATCTTTTGCACACCGACCGCTCGAAGTCCCCGGATGTTGCCTTCGGTCGCCATCGTGACCATCTGGAAACCCGAAGCAGTATCAGTGCCATAGGCTTCTGCGGCACGCTTGGCTAATACAAATAGTAATGGTTGTTGTTCAAGTGATATGCCTAAATCGCTTGCCTGGTTAGATAACTTCATCAACCCCATATCAGAAACGGTGTCTTGAGTTGCTTTCCTGAAATTCCGCATATCTTCGGCACTACCCCTGAAATAGGATGAGACTTCTTCAAATTGCGCTGCCTCTAGTGTAATGTCTTTAATAAAGCCAACAACTTCACGGATAACATAAAGCGAGGCAAGTGTGCCAATGAATGACTGGAACCCTGTTTTAAGCTTGCCAGTGGCCTCCTCTCCGGCAGTTCCAACACCTCGAAGTTTATTTTGTACATCGCCCAAAACCGATCTTGTACGGTCAAGAGAATTTGCGTCCGCATTAAGTGAGATTTTCTTTTCAAGAGTGGCTTTAAGTTTGCTTTGCCTCTACTGTAGTTCGGAGATTTTCTTTTTCCCTAAGGTAGTGTCATAGTCTATCTTTGGCTTAGGTGTGCCCTTATCGAGTTTGTCTTTCAGCGTTTTCATGTCGGATTCTAACTTACCCATGCTAAGTTTTATCTCAACAAATACTTCGCCTAATTTTTCGCCTTCGATTGCCATTCTATAAACTATATCCTTTTTTTATCGCAGTTTCAATCTGCCGTTCAAGTTCCGATGCCGACTCATCATCTGTTTGGAATTTAAAGTCTTTCGGGCCTAGCGAATGTAAAACAGCATTATTAAAAATTGTGAATATCTTTAGTCTGTAATCATCAATGTCCAAATCCTCAACTCTATTCATCGGTATTCCGTAATGAAGATTTATAAGCCCCTTAGCTACGTTTCGTCCAAGAACTTTCCCGCTTCCACTACTTTTTTTTTACTGTCTTCCATTTCCGCAATATTCCGCCTTGCTATTCCCATATCTTCGGGAGTTAAATTGTCCAAGATGGGAAACACTCCTGCGGCTAATAATCTCCGGTATCGGAAAGCAAATATTTTTTTAATGAATGAGAAATTTTTATAAGTTGCCTTAATAGAGTCCAAAATAATTTGTGAACTAATTATCAGACTATTCTTTAACGTCTCTGCCGAAAGTGTTGTCTCGCCTTCCGGCATTGACAGACTTTGAGCGAACTCCGCAAGGTTGTTTACTTCAATTGCCTTACGCTTCGACAGCCGATATCCTTTGTGCTTGATAAAAACTATCATGCGTAAATTGTCGGAGTTATTGCGCCGTTCCAAACACCTGTGTAAACTATTTTAGCCTCTGCCGCAACGGTGCTTGTTATTGCTTTTGTCAGCAACATGACATTACCCGTGACTCCTTTATCTGTTATAGCACCGGCCTCGTAAGTAATATCGGCTGTTTGCAATGTGGCTAAAGTCAAATATCCGACACCAACTTCAACAGGCATACCTTGCCATTCAGCGTTGTAAGTTACTTTGCAAATACCGTTATACTCGTCTGTTATTTGCATTTGATGTAATATTGCATTGCCCGTTACTGTAATGCCCGATCCCAACGTCAAGACAATAGGTACAGGCACAGGAGCGGAGTTTGTAATTAAATCCGCAGTCGCTCTGTACATTATGGCATCAAACTTTGTCGTTATTTTTGCTCTACCTGCGACCGCTTCCATGTTGGGCGATGCCGTCCCGGTTGTGGTACTGTCTAATTCGGTATAGTTAACATTATAGTCAGCATCCGTGCAGGCAAAAGTTGACCCCGAAATAGTAACGGCTAAATCTTTCCCCGTTGCCATTGTCCCAAGTGGTTTAGCTTTGTTCGTTGCACTCGCCGTCTCTGTCCCATCGGAAGTGAATATCGTCCCAATCGCATGTGTACCTATTGTGCCGCCTGTGACTAAATATTTAGTGCCTGCCGTTAATGTCCCGGTCACTATCTCTGCCCCTAATGCGGTTAACAAGGGGGCTTCAATGTTGATTGTCGATTTTGCCCGCCCTGCAACTGATTCCATTCCCGGAGCGACTGTTGCGGACGTGGTCGAATCAAGCAGCGTGAAATTGCGGTCAAACCCAACTTTCGTTACCGCCTGCTCAACTGCATTTACAAAAAGCTTAAGGGTCTTACCCGTTACTTCATTTGCCATTTTATTTACCTCACTTCTTTATTTTTTTTGTAATTGTAAACGATATTGTATCGTATTCATGAAGGTCTTATCTAAAACCGATTCACGTGTCAATTGCCTTTGAATTCTTATCGCCGAATAATTTACTGTTGTTAGTTGTGCCTCTGCATTGTCAAACAACTTTTTAGCTGCTTCAAATAATGTCCCAGCCTCTGCCGCACTTAGCGAATAAATATTAATTTGGAAGTAAACGTCCTCAAAATCATTGACTGTGTCTTGAGTAAACGGATTCGATATTTGCGAAAACACAGCGTAAGGACTAACGGTAAGAGACGGCGCAATTAGGTAGAAGAACCCGCCCGTTAACCCGGTGATGTTCTTCCCAACGTTATATATTGCCGCTCTTGTCTCTGGTATCATAAGTTTGCTAGTTGCTGTATTTCTTTTTTGTGATCCATCAAAATCGGTCTTAAAAACGGTTGCGCTTTTTGCCCCGGAAATCCGGGTTTGCCGTTTCCGTTTTCCGCTTTCTCTCCGGTGCCAAACTCGACATAAGCCGCATATTCAACGGGAGTTCCAATTCTCACATACATCCCGTCTTCATTTACTTCATGATGTATGCTGCCTCTTAGATTGCCTGTGTCAACCGGGCAAATTTGTTTAGCAACTCCTTCGCCAAATTCGCCGATTAGCTCTAACTTATCGGCAGCTCTTTGCTTCAAATGCGCTAATACGTTTGCCTCTTGCCAGTTGTTAATCATTATTTATAAATCTTATTTTCCATTTTATCGAAACGGTTTTGTAAGTCCTGCAATTTGTCGTTTATGCTCTCTAAACTTTCTCTTAAACCTGGTACTTTTTTAATTTCGATGTAATTTTCTTTGCTATTTTGATTATAATCGTCAATAGCTTTTGTAATCTGATTTGTCACTTCTTGCCGATCCGGCTTACCTTCAATCCTTGCGACTGTATAGCCAACGTTAAAGACTACAAGGCAGACAGCGACAACGATCTGCCAATTTCTATTTATCCATGATTTAGTTTCTTGCATCGCTTACTCCTTAGAGGACAACCCCGAAGGGAGATTTTTAGTAATTATTTTTTTAGATGCTGATATCGCGTCTGCACTTCCGAAGATATAAAATGAGGCTTCCGCAATTTTATAAACTACGGTGTAAGGTTTTGCAATCGACATTACAACGCCTGCCACTAATGCGATGCGCCTTTTCTTCCCCTCAAGGAAGTTATAAGCCGTCGATATTCCATTAGCAAGTTTTTGAGCGATATTTTTTAGTGTATCAAACACTTTTCTTTATAACGCCGGAAACTAAGAAGAATTTCTGCAGAGCATAGACAACATCAAGGGCTGCGTCGGTTGCTGCGATATCGTTAGCATCAAGCCCCTTCAATGCTTCGTTTACTTTTGCTGTCATGCTCTGTTTTTCAACATCATCAAACCCGTCTTTGAATTCGGCAGGGATCTTCTGGATTCCCATAACTCCATTAAAGACAGGAATCACGCTGCTTATGTAATGGATTGAATCGGCAGGGGTAATCTTCCCGTCATCATCTAAACTCTGTTTTGTTGCCACTGCTAAATCACAAAGAGCCACTAATAAGGCAGTCGTATTGTCTGCACTTACTTTTCCGATTGTTGTTACTGTGTCCATTTTTATTTCTCCTAAGTTGAAATTGTTTTCGTTTAAATTATTATCGGGGACTATTTCTAGTCCTTCGGCACTCATGTTAATAGAATCATTTGTCATCACTAACTCACGTATTTATTATAATTGCTGATAAACTCCGTCACCTTGCCTTTACCTGCAAGCGTGTTGTAATAGTGTTTCCAATATCTAGCTAGCCCTTCAATATCGTCTGCGGCTGGTAAAGGCTCCGGGACTATTTGATATCTTAACCGGCATAATAAGATTGCTTGCTTAAGGTTGTATTCAAGTTCCGCAAATTCACCAATCTGATATTTTGGGACATAAACTTTTTTAAGCCAATTGAATGTTGGTTCTTCCATTTGGAATACGCCTAATGCTGGCCCCGCGCCTAATTGTTTCAGGTACGTCCCGAACTGACTTTCTTGTGCTGCCGTGCCTAGCAATAGGTTAACAGCAGAATCCGAATAGAGATTATTCTCATTCAGAGTTCTACTAATCAAATTCTTAAACTGACTTTTGTCAAAAGGCATTATTGATATTCCTCTTTATAGATACAATCGGCTTGTAAGAACTCATTTGCGTCCCAGGGATTGTTTACGAGACGTACTTCATAATATTTATTATCAACCGGATTCAAGATTCTGTCAAGAAATTTTAAATCTATTATAGGGCAATAAAATCTGTGTGAGGTTTGCTGCCCAAGTTTGTCGTTTGCAATTACTTCGTTCCCGTTTAGCTGTCTCATCCTGCCATCAGTAGTACAAACGACAGTTAGTCCCGGCGTTGTGCTGCCTGCGCCGTCGCTTACATTCGTAGGTCGTTTGATAATATATCCGGAGTTATATAAATCGTTTATCGGCATTATCCTGTTACCCTTCTGTATGGCTTTAATATTTGGTCATAAGCTTCGTCTTCGTTTTTGTAGGTCTCGGAATAATCGCCTAAACTTTTAGACTTAACACCGTAATTCTTAATCAGATAGAACCCAATTAACCGGGAGAAGGCAAGTTTTAAGCCCGGCTTGAAATTCATTCTCGTTATTCTCACAAGCATTCCCATTGATTCATCGAATACGGTGTCGTTATCGTCTAATACAATAGTGTTCCCATCTGGTACGCTTTTGATTAGGTGTATGCCATCATTAAGCAGTGATTGTTCAATGTGGACGTACATACCGGCTTGAAATTTTACTCGTAAGATGTAAGTCTCCAAAAGATCATCGTTATCCACTATTGACCCATAACGTGTGCCGAGTGGGTAGGGAACTAGCGAAAGAAAATTTCCAGCGATGTTGGTTATTGTCTTGGTCGCTGCGGCAAAGGAAATGCCGGCACCGATTAATTGAGGTTGTGCGTGGAAAAAGTTTCTAGTCCTCTCCATTGCCATCACTTCGACGTGCGGTATGAGTTGATTGATTAAATCATCATACGTTGACACGGTCGCCGGTATCTGCAAAAATGTTTTAGCTTCGGTTAGCGATATTATCATTTGCTAAATCTTTCGGCTTTTTAACATCTTTCGGAACGTTGATTGTTTTAGTTTGTGTTGCGGTCTCAATCAAAGCGATCTTCTTAGCAACCCATCTGTCGGCAGTCTTTTGGTCGACTTCGATCTTCATCCCGGGAAGCAGTGGCTTTTCCTTGAATCTCGTTTGCTTTAGAATTTTTACTATGGGCATTTCAATTCTCTCCAAATACTGTTTATAAAAAAGAGGGGAGATTTACTCCCCTATGAGTGTTGCGATTAAACTATTAAGTATATATCGACAACATGCCCATCAAGAGCACTATTTAGATCAACCGTGTTGGTTTCAAACGCCGTGGGGCTGACAGTAACAGTTGGGGCGGTTGCCTCTAACACATTATTCAAAAAAGTTTTTAAAACAGTATTGTGAGTTAATTTAAAAGGTAAGCCAAGGCTATCGCCAAAGCCAACACTAACAGTATCAGTACCAGCGTGCGTTTGAATCGGCAAATCAATTTGAGTTACGGTCTTGAATGCCTTTGCACCGTTTACAGCAACATTGCCGTTTAAGGCTATTGTCTCGGTGATGACTTCGTTATTGTAGTTAGTCCCGTGTATAACCACATTGCCAGCGATTCCAACTGCATTGCCAATGATTCCGATATTACGGGGGACTCTCGGATTAGTTATAGCGGCGACTATGTTTTGCCCCGCAGCAGTAAGAGCGGTTGCGGCTAAAACAGAAACTTGATCGGCAGCGACCGCATTGACGGCACTGACTTGGAAGTGAGCAAGAAAAGCCATGTCGGGGTTAACCCCAGGTATATTGCTTTGTATGTGTTGCCCAAGATTTGGGTTTTCAGGATAGAATCCCATGATGTTTATCTCCAAAAAATTATTTTATAAATCCGTAAAAAATTGTCCCAGATTTTTCTCCGGGACGCTTAATTCAACCTATCAAAAACTAAGGTGTCAAAACGCCAAAAGGATATCTAGTTGCTGCGTTGGCTTGTAAACTATTAACCGGGTTTGGGATCTCCCAACCAAGTCTCATGACTGCACGTAATGCAACCATATCCTGTTGAGGAAGATTGTAAACAACTGCGCCGGTATCGTCAGTAATGACTGCTTCGGATAGCACCTTCCATGAGATTTCCTGCCTTATGCTATAAACAGCCTGACTAAAATCACCGCTAATTAAAAGAGCGGATGTAGGATCAATCCCGCCGTTACGGGGGAATAGAATGCCGTTACCATCAAGTAAATAACTTCCTGCTTGCTGCATGTTCGTTGTGAAGATCGGATGTCCGTCAGCATCACGCAAACCTCTTAGTTTGCCTCTCATGCTCATTGCTGCAACATGAGCATTAACCATATAGCCATCTGCTTCGACTGCACTAATGACTCCGTTTTCTCCCAAAAGATCATCGTACATATCAACACCGGTTCCAAGAGCAACGGAATTTCCTGTTGCTAAAGCACCGGGGACTATTGCAGTAGGCCAAGTTGCGGGTTTATTAGTCCCGTGGAATACTGCTAAATCAATTACTTTCCCAAATGCTTCGACTAATCGAGGTTGAATTTCTTTCCACATGTCGTAATCGACATCATTTATTACGTCTTCCGGGATGGGGACAATTACAGCGATTGCCTCGGCATTGATGTATTTATTCGCCCATGCTTGATCTGTGGTTTGCTTAAAGCCTGTGTCGCCATTGACAAAATACCCCGTAGGCAATACAGAAAGTATTGGCATCCTTAATTGTTTTCTCGACATATCGGGAAGCCGTCTCGCTAATTGTAAGAAAGAACTTTGCTGCGGAAGGTTTTGAAAAATCTCACTTGTAACTTCTTCCGGTATGAGTGCGCCGGAATCAGTCCGATCAGTTACAGAATTAAATGTGCCTGCGAACCAAAGAGGCATGAACATTTTGTCATAGAGGGCTAATAAGAAGTTTAATAAGAAACGCATGATGTTTTACTCCGTGTTAATTGTTTTTTTTATCTGTGTCCGGCAGCCTGGCGGATAATGTCATTCATCGTTGCCCTTGGGTCTGAATTTCCGTGACTCGCGGGTCTCTGTCTGCCGTTTTGTTTAAAAGTCAAATCCTTAAAAATTTCTGCTATTGCTCCGAGCCTGCCGTTTAGTTCCTCGTCAGTTTCGGGATAGTTCAGATGATCGAGTAATGCAACGGGGATATTTTTTTCAGAGGCAAACTTTGAGGCTTTATTTTTGAACTCGCTAATTTTGTTTTGCTTTCTAATTGCTAAGTTCTCTTCCTCAAGTTTCCGAAGTCGTTTTTGGTCTTCGGTTTCCTTCGGTGATCGCTTGCCAACTTCCTCATCGATGATAGTTTGAAGATTCTTTGACTTCCAACTTTCAAGGCTCTTACTAAAATGTTGATCCTTGATTGGCTGAATAATCTTCGCACCTTCGTCCGTACCCAAGAAAGCATTCACACGATCCGAAGTGACAAAGCCATTGACAAACTTTTGCACTTCCGGTTTGTCTTTGTTTGCCTCAAAGTATGTTTGTATCTCTGCAAGTTCCATGTTTCCCGATCTCCTTATTTTTGCCCTTGCCGTTCTCGCCGTCAAGTTCATTATTAAATTTTGTTTTCACTCCGCCCTGCAATACTCGCTTGCAGTTCGGAATTTTTGATAGGGAAAAAGTAAGGAAATGATTTCGGCTTGTCATCCTACTTTTTAGTAGGAATTGGGAAGGGAAATAAAAAAGCCGGATAAACCGGCTTAAATGAGTAGATATTTTTTTTGTCTTAGGATGCTATTCTCGTGCTATACCATTCCTGATAAGACATATTCGGGATGACTGCTTTTGTTATATTGTCTTTCCGCAAGCCATCGCTAAACATTTTAATTTTGTTTGTCATGGTGCAACGGCAATTGATGTCTTCATCTGCTATCCCTGATAATCCTGGTCCTTGAGTAGTTGCCCCGGATTTAAATTTGAACAATCCCGTTTCAGGGTCTGCTTCTTTTTTATCCATATATCTATGATCTGCACGAGTACGATTGTCTAATGTTGCAACCCATGTTTTTGCCATCGCAACACCGAGCCGATTAGCTGCGGCCTCTGACTTATCAAACGCAAGTATTCTGCCTGCTGACTGTGCCCGGTGTCCCTCTGTCCGAATTATCCTTAATGATCTATTTGCATCAATGCCGGTCTTATCAGTAACGGCAGCGGCTATCTTGGCATATCCACTACCTTTGATTAGCCCCGTTGATACTTCGTTGATTATTTGCCCAGCGTATTTCTGTGCATTGTTTTTGATTATGTCCGGGTAGGCATTCCAATTTATTCGGTCTGCCGGATTTATAATTGAGGCTCTGATTACCTTCGGATCAAGCAAACCGAAGCCTAATTTAGCACCGAGACTAACCTCAAGACCAAAAGCAGAACGATAATAACTTTCGCTAAAAAAATTTGTTAATCCGTCCCCGACTGTTTTAATGTTTTGGTTTGCAAGTGTTTTAACTTGATTGGCGATTTCATTTTGAAGGTTTTGCAGCCGGTTGTAACGCATCATATCGGCATAAGACACGTCATTACCGTACTTCTCAAATATCCAAGCGATTTCTTTCTTGATATCTGCAAGAGCGGTTTTATAAGCCCCGACAAGTCTTTTCTCGCTGCCTGCAATAAGTTTCTCAACGTTAGTGTCTCCGTTTGAAAGCAGACGTGCAAGACGTTTATTGATCTCATCTTCTGTCATGCCTGATAACCCGTGCTGTCAATCGGTGCGCCACTTGCATCAATCGGTTTACCGTTCTTATCGTATTGCTGTGCAGGAGTGTTAAAATCAATCGGGGGATCAGCCGCTTTTTCTTCTGCCATTAATTTTAGCTCATCATCGGCATTTTTAATAAACGGCATTAACGTTAGTCTGGTTTTATCCGATATAGTCCCGACTAAAGCCGTGTTTACATTTGTCGCATATAACAAGTCTTGAGGCAGGCTCCGGATAAATTGAAAAGATAACTTGAGATAATCAAAGTTATATTTCCCCTTGTTCCACGCCGTCATTAAAATTTTGTACATAGTCAAAAGACCGTGACTGAAATTCCTTTCCTTCGATATTGTTTTAAATTCCAAAGACATCAATCGCCACTTACGGGACTCACCTGATTCAGGGCCGCCACCAACAAACTTTTCGTTATTCATGTCAACTGATTTTGCAAATTTGTAAATGTTTTCGTTTAACTTATCCCTTTGCTCTTTCAGATAGTCAACCGGAAGTTCTTTTTTAAGAAAATCAATTTTCGCATCCGGGTCTATCAGATTAAATACGCCCGTACGTTTTGCCTTACTTCTTTCTTCCTCATCGATTAGCCCGCCCGTGACAGCCATATAACCAGCGCGGAATTGTTCGAGTTCGTTTTGGGCATCACTTAACAGACTATCCATTGCATTGATGTTGTCAATTACTTTGTAAAAATCATTTTTCAGATTCTCGTTATTCTTAAATTGGATTAAAGGCACAAAATCAAAGGTGTGAGGAGCGGGATTTGATTTTTCAATTTCTCCGTTTTCGGTTTGAAGATTGATATTGTCAAGTATCCATTTCTTTCCTTCCTGTACGTAGATACTCACATTCTTTTTATCGTACCATTCCAATCGTCTGGTCTTTTTCTCTTTGCCGGTCTCGTAGTTAACGATTGACCAATCGTAAACGATAAAAGCATATTGTGCTTCGTCGGTGTCGGTGTTGATTATAAAGCAGGTCTCCCACGGAAGCGTATTCATTATCTTCACGTCTCCGTTTAGATCGATATAGCAAAGACGTGAAGCATAGCCGCAACAAGCGGCATATCTCCCAGTCGATTCATTGACAAGGTCTACATTATTCGTTTTTGCAAAGTCATCTAAATATTTTTGCTCGTCTTCTGAGCCGTCATATTTTATTTTGATCGGGACACCTAAGAAATAACCATTTCCGGTGTCAACAATATCGCCTGCGTAGTCTTGAGGAAGTTTGTTATTGATTCCCCCGCTTAATGTTTCGTTTATGCTTCTTTTCTTTACCGGGACGTTACCTAAATAGAAGTCATAATCTGCTTTCATTTTAGCTGCAATCGGATCAAAGATTGCAAGTTGTTCAGTGATTATCTTTGGCATGATCGATTCTCCCTTCAAATCGATTAGTTTCATTATGTCTTGCGTATTCATGATGTTGTAAGTCCCTTCTGTTTATTAAAAAATTCTATTGCCTGCTGTGATCTGCCTGTTTATGATAAACCGTTCCAAGCCGTAACGCCTGGCGTCCATTAAATTGTTGTAAGAGTCAATCGGTGTATTTTTTGATTTGCCTTCTTTTGTTTCCCAAGCATAATTATTTAGCTCGAGAATGTTACTCGTACATTTCGGGTGTACGATTAATTTGAATTGTTGTAAGAATTGGACACCGTTAATGATCGAATCCTTCCCTTTACGTGCGGGTCTTATTCTCTGTATTCCGTATCGCTTGATTTCGTCAATGCTTTTTGGCTCTGCACTATCAGCCGTTATTTCTTCCTTCATAAATCCTTTGTATTTTATCATATCAGCAATCTGATCGTTTCTCATTCCCTTCTGATAGTGTTCATCAAAAGCATAGATCGCTTTATTTTGCATATCAACAAAGTCGCAAGTGAAAGCAGTCGGATCATTCGTGTAACCAAAGTCTAAACCAAATGCGGTCTTTATTCTCGGTATTCTTTTTATTTCCTCAATGTCAAAGTCTTTTTCTTCCCAATTATCATAAATCAGACCTTCCGCAATTCCCCAATTGCCTAATCCTTCGACATTATAACGCCGGGGGTTTTTCTCTTTCATTATTTCAAACAACCGGATATCGTCTTCGTCAAGAAACTCGTTACACGTGTAATCTGTTACTTGCGTATAAGTGTTTTCGTCAGGCGCATCAAAGAACCGTTTCTTAATCCAGTGCTTTTCATTCCATGGGTTAAGCGTACCGGTTATTTGCTTGAACAATGGTTCGGGAATGTTGCCTCTTATGCTCATATCAACCATGTTGAAATCTTGCTCGTTCGATATCTGGAAGAACTCCTCAAACCATAGCCAACACAAATAGCCTCGCTCAACCGTGATTGACGTTATGCTCATTGGCTCGTCTAATCCTCGAAACAGTATCCTTTGTCCCGTTGGCTTATAAACGATTTCAAGGGGTGAGAGTTTCGGCTCCCACAAATGAGACACACCTAAATCATTTATTGCCCATTTCAGTTGGGCATAAGTACTGTCTTTATGGTCCTTATAAACTTTCCTTACAACTAAAGTATTTGAGCCTTCATATTTCATCATGTTCACGATATACCAAAGCGCTGCTGTTGTGCTTTTCTTGCTGCCTCTGCCGCCCAAAGAGATTCGATATCTCTTTTTTGTCTCCCAAAAGTTTTTATAACCCTTGCCGACAATATTTTGAAGTCGGACTATATTCTTAGGTGCTGCTTGCTGTAACATTATTCGTCTAAGTTCTCCACGAATACAATCCTTTCGGTTATCTCTCCCGTGTGTTTCATCTTTACCTCGTCGACATAAAGCCCGATTAGTTTGTCCCGGTCTTTCATTGCCTCAAGTGCAAGTTTATCATCACCGCCGCTTTTGCTTGAGGCGATGATATATTCTCTGTCAAGTATCGCTTTGCTGATTGCGTTTTTCTTTTTTATCTTACTAAGTTTTCTTATTTCTTTTTTTGCCTCCGCTAAATACAGCCATGCCATGCGGTTACTGACACCAAATTGGGCGATTATCTTTTCCGTTATTTCATCCCTTCGCTTGCTTTGTAAGTAACGGTCGTTCTTTAGCATGAGCACGACAACAGCGTCAACTCTTGAGTAAAAAGTATCTGTATGCCCGGTTTCAGTTTTCGGCATTATCGTCCTTGTTAATGTTTTTTAGTTTCTCTAAGTCTTGCGGTGTTTTATTTTTGAGGTCGCCTTGTAGTGGCTCAAATTGCCCAATTTCAAGATAGTCTTTTACGTCGCAATTTATATTTATAATTTTATTCGGCATCGTTTATTCCGCTTCTTTCTTGTACAATATTTTTTCAATATTCTTTTCACTTGTGAAAAAAGTTTCAGCAAGCCTCACACGAGCGGCACCGGCAGTGATGCCTTGCTTAATGAGTTCACCATATTCCCGTGTGATCTTTTCATTTCTGTAATTGGTCTCATTAATTAGTTTGTGCTTATAAAGCACCTCAATTAAATCGATTTTTAATTCATCAGTCATGTTTTTTCTTCCCGAAAATAGTTTTTAACAAATTAAAATAAATCCTACTTTTTAGTAGGAAAGATATTTTTGAGTGATTAAAGTCCCGCATTTATCACGTCATCAAGCTTTTTAGCGACCACATAAATCCCGCCTCGTTGTTTGTAGTGGCTCTCAAATTCTTTTTGAAAATCACTTTGACGGTCAGTTGTTTTAATTTCAATTGCAAGAGCAACGCCTTTTTTCGTGACTCCGAGAATATCAGCCACTCCCTTCGTAACGTTTCCGGCTCTGTACTTTGTCCCTGGAATGTTGTTTATCCGGGTTGCGTAGTGTCCGGACTTAACCAAGTATTCTAAAATTTGCCTCGTCAATATTGATGACGGCTTTGATGTTTTAGTGCTGGTCATTGCTTATCCCTTCTTCTGCCTTTAAAAGTTTCGCTTCACGTTTTCTTTTCGTTTCCTCAATTGCATCTTCAAAAACCTTTTTAATGTTTTTGCCGATTACATCGTTCTCCCGTTTTCTCCCTTCCTCATCAAAGATTAACGGATAAATGGCATGATCTTTCGATATAAGCCTGGTAGTGTGCAGTTTCCCCTTTGGGGTTGCGGAGCCACGTGTGAAGTTGAATTCAGTTGTGCCCATGTTATTTATTCTCCTTCCGACTAACAAATTCAATGAAATCTTCAAATGTTGGTTTTAGTTCTTTTATTCTCTCATATTCATCCCGATAATATCCAAGTTCTTCTTCTTTTCGCTCATAAAAGTATTTAATAAATGGTCCGACTTGAGATTGTAGATACTTGCCAAATCTTAACGAATCAGCTGTTTCATTATTGCCTTTTGAAATGCGGTCACTTTTAATCCAATAATGCCCATCTGAAAGTCTTTGATATGACAATATCCCAAAATCTTTTATGGTATCTTTTACAAAAATGCTTTTTTGGGCAAATCCAATATTTGAGATTAAAAGCAAGGAAAGTATTATCTTTTTCATATCTTCACCTTATATCTTTTCTCTGCTTCGGCTTCGATTTTGGCAATGTCTTTAATTGTCAAACCGCCTTTTTTGACTGATACTTCCTCGTAAACAGAGACTACTTTATCAACATCAACCTCTTTTAAGCCGATATGAATTAACGATAACGCAATCCGCATGAAAGTTATTTTTTCTTTGCGTGTCATTTTTTTTCTCCTTATTTTATTTTTTGTTAAAACACATACGGTCTAATATCACAATAGGCTCTAATTTTAGTTTTAAGGGCAGTTTCGCGAGACTTTACGCCCAAGACGGTATCTATTATCCACTTTTAGAAGAAAAGCCCTTAAAACGCATCTAAAACCATTTTTATGTAATTTCGTTACTTCTCTCATTTTTCTCATAAATTATTTTCTAAACGATTTCCCGTTAAAACTGACGATAATAGCCATTTCGACAAGTCGGTCATAAATGCTGCGGTCTATTTTTGCAATTTCTTCCATCGTGAAATTTGTTGTTAAAATGATTCTTTTTTGGTTCAAATAGGCTCGATTTATGATAAAATATAGATTTTCTTGTTTCGCCGGAGACCAATTTTGCGCTCTTAGTTCGTCAATGAGTATAATATCATTCTCGTTTAGGTACCGCTCGATTAGGTTCTTTTTGCTTTCCGAATTTCGGGCACAGTCATTAAGCTCTTGGAAGAATTCATCAGCAACAAAAAACTTTCCCGTGCTCCTTTCGAGCTTATCATAAAATTTATTTTCATTCTGAAACGTTCCGCGTATTTGTGAAATCTTAAATTGCTTTAGGACCGGGGGAATATTTTTCAGGATGGCAATTGCAAGATGAGTTTTCCCGGTTCCTGTTTTACCGGTTAACATAATGCTTTTCTTTTCCGTCTTGCCCAATGCGAATGCAAGGCAAGTATTATAAGCCCTAAGATTCTCATCGCTTTGAACGAAATTCTTAAACCCCGCATCCTTAAACTTCAGAGGCAAAGAATCAATTGCCGACGTGAATGATTTCTCCGCTGCCTGCGTCAATGTAGTCGTAGGAGATTGGATCGTCATCAAAGCTTTTTGGATTTCCGGTAGTTCTGCCGTTACTGAAATTGGTTGCATTATATTTGCCTTTCTCGAATGGTTTAATATTCCCGTTTTCGTCAAGTGAGCTGATTAGTGTCCCTAAATTCTTAAATCCTTTCATGCCGGCTTCACGGAAAATGTTTTTAACTTTATCCATTCCGAATTTCTCGATTAACTTTTCTGTCTCTTCAGTTTCCACAAATGAAGGATTGCGTTTGAATGATCTAATCCAAATTATTTGGATTTCAGTGTCGAGAACCGGAGCGGGAGAAATTTGCGCCCCTCTCTCATTATTATCATTATTATCATTATTATCATTATTGTTTGTTGCCACTTTCGTTTCAGATTCGTTTCGTTTTTGTTTCAGATTTGTTTCAGATTCGTTTCGTGTGTCTTGGTAACTGTCGTAATTCAAAACCTTTAGGTGTGTCGTGTTGTGTGTCGGTTTTAGTTCGATCATTGAATCACTTTTTAGTAATTCTAAAAATCTTCTTACTCTGGATATTGTCCACCCCCATCGGGAAGCCCAAGTTTTAAGTGACTTGACGGATTCCGCACGTTGGCAATAAATAACCTCGTTCCCAAGATTTACTTTTTGTCCTTCGTGATTACATTCCATGAGTATATCGATCCATGCCTCGGCTTTAGAAAATATTCTTTTCTCTTTCCATAGCCAATGATCTTGAATTTTTCTGTGCAGTGATATCCATCCTGTTTTCATTTTCGGCAGGCTCCCAATAAAAAAGCCCCAACAGTCAAGTGCTTATGAAATACAATTCCGTTAGGAGTGATATTTCCTTGAAAGTCAGGGCGTATTAGATACATAATATTAATCGAAATTGTTTTCATAAGCAAACTCAACTTAATAAAAAAGGCTTTATAGCGCAATGAATTTGATATTATTTCTACCATTTTTTGACAAAATCATGTTTGGTTTTTACGCTCTCGAATCCCTTCGCTTCCCATGACTTCTCGTAGATATTGTCAATGAAAGAAAGCTGATTCGGCGTGAAATTTTCTTTACAGTTGTTCATGCTTTCGGCAGCCTCTATTAGCTTTTTTCCGCTCCTTAGCTTCAGTATATTGTCACGTCTGCCAATTATTATTTTTAGTTTAGTCTTTGCCCCGTTTTGTATTAGCTCCCGGCTTTCACGGGAAAAACCGTTTGTGTTTATGCGGTCAAGTAGTTTTTTCATTTAATAATCCTTTCAGATAGTTAATCCGCACTTCTAAATCGCCTGGTTTGAACCAAAAACCATCGACTGTTGTCTTGGGTTTTATTGCAGATAATAAATCATGGTAATAATAGTTAAATTCTTTACGGTTTATTATCCTATGCCAATCCAATTCTCTTATAAAATGGCATAAGCCCCTCATAAAATATTTTTCACCATATTTTTCTAATAACTCTAATAACTTTTCTATTGCTTCATAATCTTCTTCAGTTAGTTTTTGCATCAAGCAATCCTTTCAAATAGTCAATTCGTATTCCTATATCGCCTGGTTCGAACCAATAATATGTATCCTCGTATGTTGGGTGAGAAATATTTTTTATAACTTCAAGCAAATCAATATGTAACTCGTGTGTTATATTTTCTACCCTGCATAAAAGTCCAACAAATTGGCATAATCCACTTTGAAAGTATCCTCTCCCATATTTATTCAACAATCCCAATAATTGAGTTATAAGCTCATAGTCTTTTTCAGTTAGATTTTTCATATAAAACCTTTGGAATATATTCATTAAATACTCTTTTTCCATTATATTTTATGGAAGAATCGTTTCCTTCCCAAACTAACCCAACTTCTTCATTAGCTCCAGTTATTTATGAGCTAAAACTTTTCAAAATAATTCAAGTTCTTTAACTACTACCGGTTCAAGCCAATATTCGCTAAACGTTTTCCCGTCTCGTGTTACGAGTTCATCCATGATATGATATTTTTTCCCGTTTAGGTGGATAACGCTGCACTTAGCTTTTAGGTCTGCTATTCTCTGTGCTAATGTTGTGCAGTGGAATCTCTCATAAGCTATCCATGTGCTTATTTTCCGCCCCGGAATCATCATCATAAATTCAAGAATTTGATCGGCTTGGCTCATGATCTGCCTCGTGACACGTGGTAAAAGCAATGGTCAATTATCTCTCCCGGTGTTTCTGCATGGCAAAATACCGCTGAACCTTCCGAGACTAAATAATCTCTGCCATGTCGAGGGCATGGATTATTTTTCAATTGTTGCTGCTCCGTTAATACTTCAAAATCTTTTTTCTTTTTTGGTTTCGTAAGATGTAGCTCTCTTTTCCTTATGCCCGACTTTAAAAGATAATGTCCTATATAACTTGCCTTAACTCCCAACGCTGCCGCAAGAACTCTGTTTGAGTGATGCAGATTATTATTTACGTATGCTTCCTGTCTTTCTGTTAATAACATAATTCCCTTTCTAAAAATATTCCTGGCACAAACGCTTTTTGGTTGCGCTTATCCGGTAGGAGGGACCGTGTGCCAGGGGTAAACTCATTAGCATATTCTAACCGGGATCCCGGTCAGCCTCTCTATTTCATTCTTAAAATTATTTGCGTTGCTGTTACCATCGCTTAAGTGCATAAGCGAGATAGATTCTACAGCCTTAAGGTTGTTTGCTTCTAAAAATTTCTTAACGTTCTCTAAAGAGAAATGTGAGGTTAAAAGTCGCTTTTTCATAAATGGATTTAATTTCCCTGATTCGACATTGCTCTTTAGCAAATCTGCGCTGTAATTGCATTCGACCATGATATGGTTAAGCCCGGCAAATTTATAATGTATGTAGTAAGTGTCCGTTGTAAAGAGGAGCTTCCCGAATTCCGGGTGATAGATGAGGAATCCAAGAGGCTCTTTTGCATCGTGCTGAACATCGAAAGGAAGTATTGAGAAACCCGCAAGTTTTATTGACCGTTTAGCCTCAATTGTTTTTGCTCTGTGTCCTGTAATATTATTTGATTCAAAAGTCCCTGCGGAAGCGTAAACATCAATACCGGATTTCATTAAATCCTTTATTGATTTGCTATGGTCAAGGTGCTCATGAGTGACAAGGCAGCCTGCAACATTGCTAAGGTCATATTTTAAGGCGTTAAGTATTTCCTTATGATTTATCCCGCATTCTAAAATCAAGGTTGATTCCTTTGTGCGGAGTATATAACAATTGCCTTTTGACGAGCTTCCCAATACTTCAATATCCAGCATTTTAAAACCCCGGCCCATCTAATACCGGTTCGGCAGTCCCTTTAACCTCTTTGACATCGATGTCAAGTACTTCTTTATTTGCGTTCTCTTCGATTTGCGCTTGTACTGATTCTTCATACACTGCTTCGCTGCCGATTTCGTTTTCGGTTGTGCGGTTGATACTCTCGATAAGTACATCTGAATCATTTGAGGAATTAAAAAATAGTTTGCAAGCTCTGCTAATCACGGTTTTCTTTGCCATCTCGTCCGTAAAGTTTTTATGTGCAGGGCTGGCTCCGTTTGCCGCTCCCTGATTCCATGCCGTTCTTATTTGTGCTATCGTCATGACTTCGACATATGCAGGCTTATTTTCCCGGAGCACTAAAGCATAAGCCCCAATAATTTTAGAAGGGTCGATATTGATTAGCTCTTGGTCGTGTGCGATTATTTCTTTATACCCGGTTTCGGGGTTGATTTTATATTTGAATGTGTCACCCTGATAGATCACGTTTGCGATTATATCCGTTACGGATGCAACCCTTTTTGTTACGGCAATCGTGCCCATGTATGAGCGCATCATTGTAAGTGCAGAACCGTAAGGGACAAAATAACATTGCTTTTTAGCCGGGCTTAAGCCCTGTATAACCATGTCCAAAAGAGAGTTTGCAATGCTTCCTTTTGTGCAGGTTGCTAATACAGGCTTCTTGTCTTTGTTTACGGCAGTCTGTAAGATTAACCATGCCGCTTTAAGTGCGTTGGCATAGGAGTAGTTCGCAGGGAAGTTTAGCCCGCCACT
>JAEHJW020003452.1_pt1 | contig 19693 bp, 23 predicted proteins | sample 9271431 | NCBI WGS metagenome assembly JAEHJW02 | reverse complement strand
ACGATATGATAGATTTTTTTATAACTAAAGGACCTTTAATTTTTAACCCCCCTGTCTCATCTTGGCAAAAAGTTAAAACTATATTATATGGGGATGAAACTTATTATAAAAATACCGAATTAATTAATCAATTAAATAACGTGTTTGGTGATAGCAAGATGTTTCAATTAAAAACATCAGTGTTGATAACATCCGTACAAATTTTTTATACTACAACATCTTCCGGTGAACCGGATATAACAAGTTTTAGACCTGTGTTTTTTTCTAATGTCAATTTACCTGGATTTGAAGGTCAAAACTATAAAATAAAAGATTGTGTACTTGCTTCGGCAGCAGCACCTATATATTTTCCACCAGTTACTATTGATGAAGATAAAACACCGAACGCTAGATTTATTGATGGTGGTACTTTTTTAAATAATACTTCTGCTGGAGTATGGAGTTTGGTAAATGCTATGTATCCTAATAGTGATAGAATTTGTTTATTATCAGGTGGTACAGGTTTGGGTACGATAGGGGTATTTGATCCACAACCGGAACCTGCAAAACATATACCTTTTTATCAAGAATATAAAGAGTTTCTCAAATCTAAAAATTATACGGAACAACAAATAAATGATTTAATACCTGATTTTGGGAATGTTTATTTATTATTAGATTTAGTAAGTTTAGAGATAACAGGTCCACAAGAAGCAATTGACAAACAAATGAAATTGCAATCTTTATACGGTTCAAAAATTAACAATAAAGATTTATTTTATTATAGGTTTCAAACAGTTTTTGATACTAGTAAGGATACAGAACTAGATAGCACATCACCTGAATTTTTAGCATATATGCAGCAAGCAGCTCAAGAGCAATATGCTAAAGATAAATTAAAAATAAGGGCTTTTATTAACAATTGTGGTTTTTAAAAGTTGCATAAATAATAAAAATACATTAAAATTTAACTAATTATATTTAAAGGAAAATAAATGGCAGATATAGATTTAATTTCAGAATTTTCAGGAATAACAATAACTTCTGATCAAACTACAGGGACAAATAACCCAAATGCGACTTTTGCAGTACCAAGCGTTACTACTGCACAACGTGCAAATTTACAAAACGTTACACCTTATGTTGTAGGTGACAATACCTATAAAGTAAAACCGGGTACGATTATATATAATATTACTACAAAGTCTATGGAAGCTTTCATAGACAATAATTGGGGTGTTTTAACGTTTAGTACAAATATTAGAACAGGAACGCTTGCTATAGGGGATATAGGAACAGGTGCAATTGGTCCAGTTGTTGTAACAGGTGCTATTTTAACAGGTAATAGAACAGTAGCGGCTGCAAACGCTTCTACGTTTACTTTAACTTATGCAGATTTAGGTTATATACCTATTTGTTTTATTACAATAATCGATACTAATAGTATACTAACAATTTATACACCTGTTATAAGTACTGTACCCACAGCAACAGGTTTTACGTTTAAGATACAAGATACTGGAGGTGGACAAGCTGCTGTAGCAAATATTCTTTTAGTTAAACCTTAACCGCTAAACAAAATGCCAATAGATAAAAATACACAGTTACCGATAACACAAATTAGCGGTTTAGATATAAACTATACTAATTCTAATAGTACGTTGACTGTTCCAAGAGTTACGAATGTTGAAAGAGACAATCTTGTAAACATTGTTACTGAAACTGAACCACAAGGAACAGTTAAAACTAGTACTATTATTTTTAATGTTGATGAAGATGCTTTTCAAGGTAAAAGTAAAGCTGGTTGGGTAAATTTTGCAGGAAATGCTCCTGCTGCAAATACAGTTTTATACGATAATACTGGTATTGCGGCAGCAGCAAACACTATTGCTATTTTTAATAACGATAAAGGAACAACCATACAAGGTTCAGGAGTTGCAATAGCAAGAGTTCCTGCTGCAAAGAATGAAAACGCAGAGGTTACACAATTAAGCAATATAGGTGTTTTACAATTTGGCAATTCGACTTCTACTCTAGATCATGCTTCTATATTGCTTAACGGTTCTAGTGCTATTAATTTACAAGAAAACCAGAGTAATACTGCAACTATAATTTCTTCAGGTTTACCTCAAGGGTCAAGCAGTCCTTCTGCCACTTTAGAAATTAACACTAACGAAGGGGCATTATTGGTTTCCAGGTTAACCACAACAGAAAGAGATGCGCTTGTTTCACCTCAAGATGGTTATATTTGTTATAACACTACAACTAAAAAGTTAAATTTTAGACAAAATGGCAAATGGTTAGAATATTCTGATAGTAATAACGGGTATTTGCCTACTAAAAGTATAAGTGCAGATTATCAAGCTACTAATGATGATTGTGTTATATATGTACAAGGTAGTTCTTTACATGTACCAGTAAATATTTATTTACCAAATACTACACCTGGAAAACTATGGATAATAAAAGACGGAAGAGATAATGCCTCTCAATATCCTATAACCGTATACCCGCAACTTGTTACTCGTCCTTATACTATAAACACAGATGGTGGTTACTTATGGTTAATAGGTCATAATGGTGATGTTAGTTATGATATAATAAATATTAGTTCGACAAATACAGGTAATGTTGTAGGACCAACTGCTAGTGTTGATAATAGTGTTGCTGTTTTTGATGGGGTAACAGGTAAGATAATTAAAGATGGTAATACAAATATTGATGTTTTAAAAAATTATGTTTTTAGAAATGTTAAAACTATGAGATCCACCTCTGGTGGAGGTGAATCTTTGGTACCACAAGGTGTAGATGTTTGTAAAATCACACTTATAGGTCCGGGTGGTAATGGTGGTAAATGTGTTGGAGGGTATAAAGGTTGTGGCGGCGGTAGCGGTGGTACAATGTTTATATATTTAAAGAATTTGTCGATTATACCAAGAATAAACATGACATATTCGTGCGGTTTTGATAGTAGGGGTACTTTTATTCAAATATTATCAAGCGATTATACTCAAGAAGTATTGTTTAAATGTGATCAAGGCGGTCAAGGTGCAGATGGTTCTAGTAGTGTCGTATCGGGAGGTAGTGCAGGAGCTTTTAGCGTTACTCAACAAGGAACCATATATACTGCTAATAATTATACTTATTGGGGTATTGTAGGTGCAGAAGGTGGTGTTGCTACAAACTCAGGAGTATCCGGATATGGGGGTGGAGGTGTATCGGGAGTTGTAGGTAACAATCCCGGAAGAGATGCTACTAAAGGGCTATTACCTATTAGCGAAAATGGAACTGGTCCAAATGGGTTTGGGGGTAGCGGTGCAAGTGGTGAAGGTTTAAATGGTGGTATAGGTGGTTATGGTGCAATTATTATAGAGTATTAAAAACATGAAAAACAAAATAATTTTATTTACAATTTTAACAAGTTTATCTTTTGTTAGTAGTGCGGAAGACAAATTGTATATTAAAAAATTAATAGGTGTCAATCGAATAGAGCATTGTGATATCTCTAGTGAAAAATATCAAGGTAAGGATAAATTTAAAGATTCAATTTCTTTAAATATTGCCATAGGTAAAAAATTAGAAAATGATATACGTTTAGAATTAGGTTTAAAACATTTAACAAATGCTATCTCTAAAGAAGTTACGGATGGCAATTTAGAAGGGTTTAATGATAACGATAGGTATGTGTTAAACCACAAGCTTAACGCTTCTTTAATACACCTAACAGTTTATAAAGATTTGCATAATTTTGGCAAATTTTCTCATTTTGTAGGTATAGGTGGCGGAGTGTCTATAAACAAAGAAAAAGTAAGCGGTTATGTTGTTAACAAAGAAAACGATCAAGAAAAAAAAATTTTAGATGAAACTTCGTCTAAAACAAAGTATAATTTTGCATATAAGTTGGTAACAGGTTTAGACTTTAAGGTTAAAGAGGGTTTAAATTTAGAAGTTAGTTATTCTTTTATTAATTTAGGAAAAAATAAACCTCGTCAAATTAATGGTGAAAATTTAACTAACAAACGTAATTATTTTATTCACTCTTTGCAAGCAGGGTTGAGATACGAGATTTAATATATGAAAAAGTCTACATTTACAAATAAAAGTTTACCAACAACTGTTGCTGTTCTTGAACAAAAAGTTAATGGTAGTATATTTAATCAAGGTGCAACAAGTGGAAAATTACCTATAACTGCTCAATTGCTTAATAATAGTGTTGGAAGTGAAAATCAATCTGATGACTTGTTAAGACAGATTGAAAATTTACAAAAACTTTTAACACAAAAAAACAAAACTATTGATGAGTTAACTTTAGAAAAAGAAATTGTTATAAAGAGTGTTTCTCAACAACACCAATTTGAAATTAAAGAATTAAAACTTGGACTTAATAACGAAATAGGCCAGTTAAAACAACAAAATCTTTTTTTAAAAAATGAAATTGATAATTACAAAATTCGTTATGAAGATCAAAAATTATTAACAGAACAGTATAAACAAGAAGTAAGAGATTTAAATGATAGTCATCGTCAAGAATTGAGAGATTTGAATGAAAATTATCATAATCAAATAAGAGATCTAAACAATAACCATCGTCAAGAATTAGAAGCAATTAATGTTCAACAGTATAGAGATGAAATAAGGGTTTTAAACGAAAATTATCGTCAAGAAATAAGAGAATTGAATGAGAATTATCGTCAAGAGATAAGAGATCTCAAAATAGACAAATTAGAACTAAGAGAAGATAAAGCTAGATATATTGATAAAGTTAAAATTCTTGAATCAGATCAAGCAATAAAAGAACAAAAGTTACAAGAGTTACAAAATATAATAATAGATTTGAAGAAAAACATTGTTGAAAATCATAACATGTTTAATCTCGATAACCAACACATCACACACTCTATTTTGTTAAATGATGAACTATCTGCAAATATAAATCTTGTTGGTATGAACCAAGAATCATTAGATTTGTCTAATTTATGAATTATGCAGAGTTAGTATCAAGATTACGAAATTATTCTAATAGAGGTGCTACATTTCTAAATGATGAATTAATTGGTCAATGTATTCAAACAGGCCAATATAGGGTTTGGAGAGAATTAAAAGATATTGGTTTTGAGTTTGTTAAAATTCAAAACAGTAACTTTATTCCAAACGTAAGAACAATTATCAAACCTGCTGATTGGGATAGCACAATTTCTTTTTGTTATAGTAAGATTATTGGCGCAGATGTTTTTCAGAAAACACAATTTTTACAACCAAGAAATTTTGAATTTTGTTTAAATTTTTGGAATAAAGACGCTGATATTGCTAACCAACCTTTATTTTATTGTGATCATCAATATTTAATAAATGCTGATTCTTCTCTTGCTAGAACACCTTATCAAGGTATATATGTTTCACCGACACCAGCTTTAGCTTATCCTTATCAATTGGTTTATAGACAAAGATTAAGTTTACAAGCAAATGATGATACAAATATATTGTATACTAAATTTGAAGACTTATTGTTTTATTCTTGTTTATTAGAAGTATTAGCTTTATCTGACAATGACCCAAGATTTGCAACATTTAAAGAATTATACGACAGGTGTTTAGTAGATGCAAACAAACAAAATGAAAAAAGAATATTTGATAGAACAACTAAATATGATAATGAGATAGTATGAAAAAATATAATAGTTTTGATAAGGTTGATGAACTTTATAAAATTATAGTTTAAAGTTTAGACAGTAAATTTTCCTAACAAAAAGTGTTAAACTGAGAAGTTGAATAATACTTAATTGTCCAACAAAACACCAACTAAAGGGTTTAAAAATGACAACATATAAAGATATATTTATTTCATATTTTTCACCTGAAACTACAAAAACATTAGCTTCTTATATTAATAACGAAAACTTAGGTGGTACCATCTTTTGGGAAATTAGAGGAGATGTTGATGTTACTAGCAAAAGTTCATTGTTGACTACATTGAATGATAACTCAGACTCCAATCGCTCTATCATGGGTTATTGGACTAATTGGTCAGTATATTCGGGTACTACAGCAATACCACATGTGGGTTATCCTATTACAGGTAGTCAAGATGTTTCTGGCAAAATAGTAAATAATAAAGATTGGACTGATAAAATTGAGAAATGTAATGTTGTTTGTTATAGTTTTCTTGAAGTTCAATCTAAGCAAATTTCCATTTATGATAACACTACAGGAACTACATCCTCAATAGAAAACCCATATTTTGTTGAACAAGGCGGCACATTATATTTTAATGATCCTTGGGCAGATTTGTTACCTCAGGCACAAGGTAAAGTTTCATCTCTTAGTAGTTTTTATAACGATGATAATATGATCGCTTGGTTTATACCAAAAGTAAAAAAACAAGCTATTTCAGCTAGCTCTTCAATGGGTAATTTTGATGCTTTTGTTAAAACTCAAAATAGCAAAAAAAACTTAAAAAAATTATTATCTATTGGTGGCTATGGTCACGATAATAGTTTTGAAGATATTTTAGGCAATGAAAAATTTGTTAATAATTTTGTTAATTCTGCTGAAATACTTTGTGAAATTGATGGTATTGATGGTATTGATTTAGATTATGAAAATCCAAATATGACTTGGCAACAGTCTAAGGATTTTGCAGCACTGATTAAAGAATTATATTTAGGTCTAGGAAATGATAAAATCATTAGTGTGACAATTCTTGCAGGTCAGGATTATCTTAATGGTACAACCGAAAATAAAGGGTTTGCACCCGAAGTATTAAAGGAAATTGCTGATTATGTAGATAGAATTAATTTAATGACCTATGATTTTCATGGTGCTTTTGATTATTCTACAGACACCAATAGTAGTCGTACAGGTTTTCTAACCAATATTTACCCTCCTGAAAATATACCTAGTGGTTATGAATATAAATTTAGTGTGCAAGATTCAGTTAATGCATTATTAAACCAAGGGGTAGCAAGTACTAAAATTAGTGTTGGGATACCTGCTTATGGTCGTGCCTTGGCTAATATTAATAAAGGTAATAGTGAAGGTTTATTTCAAGTTATAGATTCAAATGCAACAATTCCTCAAGGTGATTTAGATGGTCCTACTTGTTCTATTGGTATTACACCTTTAACCAGTAACTCTTGTAGCGGTTCATTTCAATACAATTATATCGTTAATAATATGTTATCTCAAGGTTTTAGTGAAACAATATCGACTGTAAATAATAACGCTAATGGGGTTAGTGCCTACAGTTCTTCTTGGTCTCCTATAACTAATACAAACAAAACTATAATTATAAACAATAAAGGTGTTATAGGGTTTGTTGTTGAAATATATCAAAAAGGAACGTCTAGTTCAGGAGGTGATCAGTTAGTATTTGGACCAAGTGATTATATTGCTCCGACAATAACTAAAACTTACAATTCTACAACATATGTAGACACATTATTAGTACCTGATAATGTGGATTTAAAAATTAAATATAGTACATATATAGGAGGACCTACAGGTTATTTGTCTCAAACTGCAATTTTTGAAATATACAACACCGCAGAAATTACTATAAACATAGATAATCAAGGTGACGTGACATCTGATGTTATTATGTATAATATTTAGTAAATTAGTAATAACCTATGCCTGATCAAATATTTCCTATAACATTTAAACCTGGTATTAGAAAAGATTTACCGGTTAGTCAAAATGTATATTGTACTAATGCAAAATGGACAAGATTTTATCAAGGTATGCCGCAAAGTATGGGTGGTTTATATTATTATGATATAAATAATATTTTACCAAACTTTTTAAATAATGACTATACTCATTATAGGGTGACCAATATAGAAAAAAATATTGTAATATTATGGTCGGAAAACGCTACAGGTAAAAATACAAACAACCCTCCATTTTTACCTGCTAATTCACAAATAAATTTTTTAAAAATAGGCAATGATCAGGATATTAATGCTATTACAAGATATCAACCGAATCTACAAAACAATTTTCCAAATTTAAACAATGCTGCAATTATTAAAGGTTTTGCGATGGTAAGACCAAATTGTTACCTTATGTGGTATATTCAAGGTGTTAATTCGCACATGGCTATATATATCCTTGATGGTAACAATTCTACTCTTGTAGAAGTTAATGGTGATATTCCTAATAAAAAAATAACAGCTGTTTGTATTTCTTCAAATGTAATTTTCTTTAGCGAAGGTGTTACTTTATGGTGGTTTAATTTAGCAGGTGATGTTTTTAATGCTGATTTCGGTTTAGTATCTGTCTTAGCTAATCAAGCTAATAGTGATCAAAAAAATACAACTGATTATGAAATTTTAAAAATATTAGAAGTAAGAGGTGGTAATATTTCACCTACTTTACTTGTTTGGACAACCAATTCTTTAGTTAGGTTTTCAAACTCTGGGGAGAGAATTGACCAAGATAACACTTTTTCTTATAGATTTAGAAAAGAAACAATTACTAACGATAGTAGTATTTTGGGAAACAACCCCAATGTTATTGTAGAATATGAGGGTATTTTTTATTGGATTGGTGAAAACAAATTCTATTTTTATAATGGAGTAGTGCTAACTTTAGAAAATACTATAAGCAAACAATATTTTTTTGATAATTTAGATAGAAGTCAAGTAAATAAAATATATTGTTTCAAAAATGAAAAGTATAATGAAATATGTTGGGTATATCCGACAATAAACAAAGCAGGTTTACCTGAAACAGACAGGGGTAGAGGTACACCTTTAGAAATGTGTAATAGAATATTAATTTACAATGTTTCCGATGATTGTTGGTACGATACTGATTTTTGTTCTTATTCCGGGTCAAATGAATATTTTGTTGCAGGTCTTTATAACCAGGATGCTAGACCAACATTCAATAATGCAAGGTTAGGCAAGTTTACTAATTTAAATGATGGCCAAACAGATTTAAATGAAGCAAATATTCCAGACCAAGTAAACATGATAACTTCTTTTTTTACAACACCTTTATATAGTTTTAGATTAAACAATGGGTTAGATAAACTCATTAAGATTAAAAGAATAGAACCTAATTTTTATATAACGGAAAGAGCTAATTCTGTTACAACTGTGGAAATAAAAGCTTATCGTACACTTAATACAACTTCTTTAAATCGTGATACTTCAAATGCTTTAACTATAAATGCCGATAACGATATAATAGATTATTTTATAGAAGGTAGGTATATAACCTATACGTTTAAACACACAGGTTTTGGCTATAAAATGGGACAATCACTATTTACTTGTACGTATGGAGACAGTAATTAAGAATTTTAACCGAGTATTTATTGTAAAAATTAACAATTGTGATATAGTGAAAAAGTTAAGAACCATTCTTAACTTTTTCTAATTTTAAACATAAGGTGTCTATGAGTAAAACTAAAAATAACAATATCACATCTAAAAACATTAATCAATTAGAATTTAATTTTATTAAACATGAAATTGATAATCAATTAGTTTTTCAAAGAAATGTTGATGGCTATATTAATGCTACTGCTATGTGTAAAGCTGCCGGTAAATTATGGGGTCATTATTTTGAAAATAAAGCAACAAAAGAGTTTTTAAAAGAACTATCTTCCGTTATGGGGATTCCGATAACGGCTTTGGTATGCACTATACAGGGTGGAAACTCACAATAACAAGGTACATGGGTTTATCCAAAAGTTGCAACAAACTTGGGTCAATGGTTATTACCAAAATTCGCAGTTAAAGTATCAGAATGGGTTCTTGATTGGACTTCAAAAGAAACTGATAAAAAGCTGGTATGTGGCGTCAGTTTCACGATAGAATATCTTCCGGTTCATCTGTTCCTGTTGTTTATTTTAGTATTTTTAAAGAAATATCGGAAATGATATTAGATTTAGGTTTAGCCGGTTTACATATTGATAGCAGCTTTGTTCCTGATATTTCTGTTGGATTATGCTATGCCAAGTATTGGTCTATGAATAACCTAGATGAAAAGTTTGGTACTAGAGCTAGATTTGAGCATAATTATCCAAATTGTTATGCTCAATCATTATCAAACCCACAAGAAGTTTGGTGTTATCCAGAAGATGCTCTCGGTAATTTTAGAAGATGGATAAGGAAAGAATACATAGAAGAAGGAAAATTTAAAAATTACCTCTTTGATAAAATGAAAAAAGGAGAATTAGAGATTTCTTTTGTGTATAATACGCTTTCAACATATGAAAATTAAACCATGCCTACACAACAAGTTAACGTAATACCTAAACAAGTCAAATTCACATATTGGGCAGCACAATTAGTTCAAGATTTTCCTGATAGCGGTTTACCTATTCCGCCCAAAGAAGAAAAGAATTGGGGTAAATGGGCAGAAATAGTTGTAAGCAAACCACCTTTTAGAGATATTGGTGTACCATCACCTTATAGTGGTAATAAGGTTAAGTATAAAAAATGGGAACACTGGGCGGAAATATTATATTATATGCAAAATAGTAGTTGAAAATTTTGTAAACAGCTTTATAAACAAAACTCAAATAATATAAAGCTGTTTATATGGTGGAGATTCTTCTAATAATTATAATAATGTGTTTATCCGAAACAATTAGAATAATAATATTTTGGGCAGTTGCTATAATTTTAGTTTTATATTTAATTGGTGCTATAATTAAGGGTATTGGTTGATTATTTGATTATTTGATTATTTGATTATTTGATTATTTGATTATTTGATTATTTGATTATTTGATTATTTGATTATTTGATTATTTGATTATTTGATTATTTGATTATTTGATTATTTATAACGTCTAATTGTATCAGAATTTGCTTCGCCGATAGAACAAACAAAATAGCCATCAGACCAAAAAGTGTTTTCTTTCCAAAAATGTTGTTTTAAATATTCGTAATGTAGTTTCCATATTTTGTAAGTAGATATAGATTTTAAGCGATTAACAATAGAGCTAATAGCAAATTGAGGTGTGATATTTAATAACATATGTATGTGATCTTGATCTGTTTCTAACACGTCAATTGAGAAAGAAGAGTTTAACGATATTTCAAAGATAATTTGTTTAATATCCTCCGAAATAGATTTGAGCAAAAGCTTTTTTCTGTATTTACAGACAAATATTAAATGTATTTTAAGACTATACTTACATCTATTTTTAGAAATATAACTTGAAATTTAAATATAATGATTATACTATAACAATATACAGTATAATTTAATGATAATGCAAGTTAATTTCGCTTACAAATATAGAATATATCCCACTAAAGAGCAGGAGCAATTATTCTTAAAGCATTTTGGCTGTGTTCGTTTTGTGTGGAATTATTTTTTAAATGAAAGAAAAAAACACTATTTAAAAAATAAAGAAGAAATAGAAGCTAAAAAGATAAAAGGTAATTTAAATTATTATGATAATGCAAAAGAATTAACATTATTAAAAAGAGAAAAAGAGTGGTTAAGAGATTGTAACTCTCAAAGTTTACAAGCTACCTTAAAGCATCTTGATAGTGCTTATAAAATGTTTTTTAGAAAAACACATAAATTTCCTAACTTTAAGAATAAGGATGCTAAACAGTCGTTTACAATTCCACAGCATTTTAAGTTAGAAAAAAGAAAAATATATTTTCCTAAATTTAATGAAGGAATAAAAGTAAAAGTACATAAAAAATTAAATGGTAGATTTGTAGTTGCGACAGTATCTAAGACAACTACTAATAAATATTATATTTCAATCATTGTTGAAAAAAATATACAAGCTTTACCTACAACAAATAAGTCTATAGGTATAGATTTAGGAATAAAAGATTTAATTATTTGTTCAAATAGTAAGAAATATCAAAATATTAAGCTGTTATCTAATTTAGAAAAAAAATTAAAGTATAAACAAAAACAATTATGTAAAAAAGTAAAAGGGAGTAGTAATAGAAAAAAAGCTAAACATAAAATAGCTGTCGTTCACGAAAAAATTAAAAATATTAGAAAAGACTACATTCACAAAATAACTAAAGCGATTATCAACGAAAACCAAGTTATAATTGTAGAAGATTTAGATGTTAAAGGTATGATGCGAAACCACAAATTAGCAAAAGCGATTAGTGACGTAGCTTGGCATGAAGTACATAGACAACTTGAATATAAGAGTAAATGGAATGGTAGAACTTATCATGTAATAGATAGATTTTTCCCTTCTAGCAAAATGTGTAGTTCTTGTAATTTCGTTAATGACAAATTGATGCTAAAGGATAGAGTTTGGGATTGTCCAAGTTGTAATACTAAATTAGACAGAGATTTAAACGCATCGATAAACATATTAAATCAAGGTCTAAATAACTTACAGGCGGTAGGAATTATCGTCTAAAGCTTGGGGAGCTGCCCGTTTTAACAAGGAGCTTTGAACCAAGAAGCCAAACAGTCTTTAGTCGTTTGGTAGTTCACTTACAAACAATATAAAAACAGAGATATTTAAAAATCTCTTTTAATTATTTCTATTGTCATCGGTATAGCTATTAATATAGCCAATGCAGCTAACCAATGAGATATTAAAAACTCCAAAGTGTAATAATTAACAAAACAAAAGAGAATAAAAAGTAAAATGTTTCTTATTATTGTCAGTATTTCTTTCATTGGTTTACATTTCTTCGATAAGGTCTAAATCATTATTACCAAGCAAGTTTATATTAAAATTACAAGGTGGACAATAATCATAACAAAAGTATAAAGTTGCGAATATTCCAAAACAACCAAGAGATGTTACAAACATGTTTGACCCTATTTCTCGAACATTTTGATCATTAGAAAAATTTGATAAAAATATACCTGTAAACATAAATATTGTAAAAACACTTATTAAACTTATAAATATGCAATCTGTTTTATTCATGATAAATTTCTAATAATTAATTTTCTTTAATTATTATATCACATATTTATTAATCTTAGCATTCGATATTTTATTTAAAACATAACTTAATACAAAGCTATAGAAAATTTTGTATAACATTTCTTCTGTGAAAATGTTTAAAACTCTTTCATTATTTGATAGAAAAACACTCATAATAATACTATCTAAGAAACCGGCAACTACAAGAAAAACAAAATTTGGTATGTTTATATAATCCGGATTTGTACGATATTAGGTTGAATTAATTGTAATTCTGTGATATATGAAATTGAGGGAATTAGCTGAAACTAATTTGATCCCTCTTTTTTAACATATTACGGAATAATCGTATGCCTATCATAACATTCACAGGAAAAAGTACAAACAAATATGATTTTAATCTTTATGAAAGAGATACATATTTCAAAGATTTACCGGGTATTTATGTTTTTCTTCGAGAAGAATTAAGGTCTTTTAAAATGCTTTATATCGGCCAAACAAGCAATTTCCAAAATAGAATTGATAAAAAGCTTACAGAGCATGATCAATATTTATGTTTCATAAGAAACAAGTATACTCACATTGCAGTTTTGACAGTTTATGGCAAAGAAGAGAAACGTCTAAATATCGAAACAGATTTAAGACACAATTATACTACTCTTTGTAATCAACAATAGCAGGTTCATTTCTAGCTATAAAGGTTTCAGGATAACCTTTCATAAGAGATAATAATCTTTGTGTTATAAGACAATCAATATCTTCTTTAATCATATTGAAGAGGATATTATTGTTTTTTGAAATTCCTTGTGCCACAGCATGATCTTTTTCTACTTCATCATACTTTGGTAAATAATTCTCATTTTTAGCTTCTAACATAACACATTTTTCCCAATAAACTTTCAAAAGTAACATTACCTTTATTTATTCTATTATTATACTTAAACTCAAATTCGTACAAGTAATTTTGTAGGTATTTCTTAGAAACCCAATGAAATTGGCCTGTGATGCCGCGTTTTAGAATAGCCCAAAAACTCTCTATGGTGTTAGTGTGAATATCGCCGTTAACGTATTCATAAGAGTGATTTACACTTAAATGCGGGATAGTAGCATTCATGTTGTTGTAACCCATATACTCATCAGTAACTAGCAAAGCATTTCTAATATTGATATTGTTATGAACAATCTTACGTAGGTCTTTAGCTTTCAATTCATATTTTGAGGCTACTTGAGTTCTTACTTCACCCTCACGCTCAACCATACCGACAACAGGCGTCTTTTTAGTGCCACGTCCACGAGGATTACTGGGTTTATCATTACCGTCATCATCCTTCTTATTCTCTTTACGAGGTTTACCGCCGACATAAGTCTCGTCCATTTCAACAATCCCTGAAAGTAAATCGGCATTATCTTTCATTCCATTTCTAATTCTATGCATCATACACCAAACTGTAGGACGTCGTAATTCAATATCTCTTGCTGCTTGACAAGCTGATAAACCTTTCTTGGCATTAAGCATCAACGAGATAAGTAAGAACCATTTTTGTAGAGGCACAGCCGTATGATGAAAGATTGTACCGACTGTTACTCTAAATGATTTACGACAACCGTTACAATGATGACGAAGTTCTTTTACTAGTGGATTTGTGTTGATTGAAGTGCAATAAGGACATATAGGTTTATTATCCCATCTAACTTGTTCAAGATGTTTAATACAACTTTCTTGTGTTGGAAATTTCTTAATTATCTGTATAATGTTCATATAGCTAAAGTTTTTTTTGTAACTTTAGTATACAAGAAAATAATTATATTGTCAACCTAATATCGTACAAATCCGATATAATCTTTAAAGTTTAATTTCTCAATTAAAGATATTGCACAACATATACATATTGTTAACGATAACAGAGAAATAACAACTAGGTTATTCACTATTTTACCATCAATATAATAATTTGATCGGTAAGAAAAAATGAAAGCTATAATAGCAGCAAATATCAAACATCTTAAACTTTTTGCTTTATTGTAAACAACAGTTAAGAAATTAACTATTGTTGCTATAAGTGTAAATACTAAAGCACATTGATATATTGCGGTACAAATATTTAGTAAATATACAAGTAAACAAAGCAATATTGTTGTCAGTAAGTAAAGTTTGTCTTTCATGATAACTTAGTTGTTTAAATAGTTTCAAAGATATAACACAAAACAAATTTCATTTAAACAATTATCTAGCTTAGTAATATAGTTTTGTGTACATTTTTGGAACACAATGTTATAATAAAATTAACAAATTAACCTTAGAAGTTGTTATGAAAAGAATTGAATCTTCTGATATTATACCGCAAATTAAATATAAACAACCAATCGTTATAACTAAAGATAAAATTAAATTTACAGAAGAATATAAACAAGCTGTTGTGCAAAATGAACTTTTAAATGAATCTATGATATCAAGTTTAGCAGAATTAAGCTTGGTAGGAAGAGAAGACAAAAGTTTTGGAGAGATAACGGTCGCTTCTGTTAATGATAATAGTTTTTTACCGGAAGAGATACAGAAAGAAATAACAATTATTGTTAATAAAATTAAAGAATGTTTGTCTGATAATAAAGAATTTTATAAAAAATTAATAAATCAATGTTTGAAAGTAGGTGAAAATTATGTTTATTTTGATAGTGTTTACAATCTTTTAGTAGAAAATTTTCCTGATATTCATTCTTTTGAAGAAGGTGAACAATTAATAATGTTATGCCATGATATTGTAGACTATAATTGTTTTAATAAACAAATTTTCAAAGAAAAAACAAAATTAGAATTACAACAAATAAGGCAAGAAATAAAACAATTAATATATAATATTTGATATGCGCAGAAGAGAATTTGTAGACGATAGAATTAGACAAAGAATTAATAATTTAAACAATGATCAACTTCCAAAGATTAAACCTATAAAAGGTGATTATAGTTTAAATATTGGTCCTTATTCTTATGATGAAAATTCCCCTTTACAAAATTTGCGTAAAAACAAAAAATTGAAAATAAACAATCAAATTTATGATGAAAATAATAATGATCAATATAAAACATATCAAGATTTTAAAAAAAGTTTGAAAAATACACATAATACAACAAAACAATCTGTAGCCTTACTCTCAAATTATTTATCACAGAATGATAATTTTAATCATTTGAATATAGATGAAAATGAAGATCTATTTGATTTAGCTCCTGGTAACAAAGGTTTTTTTTCTTCTAAAGAAAACAATATAAATTACAAAAATGAAAAATATCCGTCAGTTAATCCTTGGAAAGGTTTGGCTCATGAATTGACACATGCTTATTCTTATAATTATCCAAATGAGCATGGAGGTTCTCATTTTTCAGTATTATTTAGAAAAGGTTTAAGTGATAAAGAAAAACCAAAACAATTGTATTATGAAAATGCTCAAGATAGTATTGATAAAACAGGAGGTTTTAAAAGAGTTTATAAATTTGATAATTTAGTAGGAAATGGCGAAGCTATAAACCCGTGGATAGAAGATGAGTTTATAGCTCATGCTATACAAAATTTAGATGATAAAATGTTAAAACCTAAATTTGAAAATGTTAAGGATACATTATATAAAGGTTTTAATACTGTATCAAAAAATTTTAGAGAAATCATACCCAATGAAGCACAACAACATTATAAAAGTTTATACGAAGATTTGGACAATAGATTAAATTTTTTAAAACCAGATTTAGAAAATAAAAATGTTAATGTGATAAATGCAATACAACCTCAAATGCAACAACTTGAGAGACAAAGACCTAAATCTTTACCGCCGTTACAATCTTTTCAGGGTACAAGTAAAAACCCTATCCCTCAAAGATACGAAGAAGAAAAGCGCAACATGAAAAAAGGTGGAAGAATCAAAGGTTTAACTTCAATAATTAATAAACCTAGTTCTCTTAGTTGTTTAATTAAACATTATAGAAACGGCGGTAGTGTAGACGCTGTTGGTGGAGTAATTGAAGAAAACGGTCCTTATGATGGCAACCCTAATCCCATGGTATATAATCCTAACTTGAAAGGTCAAGACTTACATGCGGATTTAAACCAAAGCGGTAGTTTCATACAAAACCAAATAGACAATTACGGTTATGATTATAAAGACAAAAAACCTGTATTTAGAATAGCTTCATATCAAGGGTTAGGTCACGAATTAGAGAAGACCAAAGAAAATGTTAGTGAGCTTAAAGATATTATTAATCCTGAATCTAAATTACCACCTGAAAAGAAAGCTGAAATAGCTAAGAAGTATTTACCATTGCAAGCTTCTCAAGAAAGATACGATTTCTTAAATGAGCATAGACTAAGACAGCTTGAAACTGATTTGGCACAACGAGAAAGAGAATTCGGTGATTATGCACAGGACAGAGAAGATAATTATGTGCCTAGAGATCTATACAACAGAGAAATAGAAGATCGTCGCATAGAAAGAGCCAATCTAAGAGGACAACTAGGTCTTGGTGAACAAGAAGATTTAAACAATATTGGTAATTTTATAAGACAAGGAAACGAAGCAAGTGCCAATGCTGTAAGGATGGAATATCAAGGTTGGGTGCCTAGAAATGAACATGCTGCATCTCAAGCTTTAGCAGAGCAACATCAAAGAAACCTTATCGCAGAACAACAAAGAGCTGCCGGTTTACAGAATCAGATTGCTCCTTTGAACGCTAGCGTTAACTCTTTACGCGCTAACGAACAAAGGTTGCAAAATGACAATGCTAGCTTAAGAAGAGATTTTGATGCTCTTGCTTTAGCAGAAACAAGATTAAAACAACAATTAGCAGCTATACCTGCACATAGGTATCCTGAGGCAAGGAACTATACTAATCAACAGTATCAGCAGTTGCAACAGGAGTTAGGTGATTATAAAAAATTTAAAAGTGCAAATAATTATATTTTTGATTTACCAGATTATATGCAAAAATACCCCGAATATGATAGAGAGTATTGGCAAATTAAACCAAGATTTGAGCAATTAAATTCAATACTTTCTCAAGGTACTGACATGGTAAAATACCCAAATTGGAACGATATGAGTATTGAAGCAGTTAGATTAAAAGATCTCATGAGATTTTCAAAACAAAATCCTGCTAACGCTTTTAGAAATTTTCCTGAGTTTAAATATTAAACTCAGGAAAATTTCTAAAAATATGTTAATCTAAGATTATATTATTTGCACCTATAACGTTTAAATGTATATCATGGTTTTCATCAAAATGCATTTTAAAAAAATTATCATAAATATATTCTTTATTTATTTCAGATAAGAATAAACCTGGTTCTGTATTTACTGATATATTTTTAGAAGAACCAAAATCATCAGTAGTTAATAAAGTATCATTTTCATAATATTCTACAACAACTCTTTCATGATTAAAACCTGCATATTGTTTATCCATATTTAAATTGCAAAATGGTATATATGGAGTACTGCTTAAATTTTGAGTAATACAATAAAAATCGTATTTATTACTTAAATATAATATAGCTTCAACATTTAAAGGATTAGAAAAATTGTTATTTAAAAAATCTTTTTCTTTATATAGCTGTATATTTTTTATTTTTATAGTTCTGTTGTCAAAATCTAAAACTTCAAATTGTTTTACATCATAATCTTTTTCTTTACTACAATAACCTTTTTTGGTTATGATAAGATGCACACCACCTTCAGGAAAAGGTTTGCCAATATATTCTTCTTTCATTTTTTCTATTTCTTTTGGTAACCATTTGTAATTTCTAGGAGAGATAGGTTCATAAGCTATTTCTCCTTCAACAGTTATTATTTTCTCATCCTGTTGTTTCTGAACAAATTGGTTTACATCTTCTAAAAATTTATCAGCTTCATTTTCTTGTTGAGCAGTTATAGGTATAATGTCAGTTCTGTTAATACTGACACTTTGACTCACACTATCTTGTTTAATAACACCTCCTTCCAAACTCATCTTAACAGCAGCTTCCATTTGGGCTTCTTCATCTAACTCATCTTGAATTTCTTCCTGTACAACTATAGCAGCTTCAGGGTGAAAGTTAACGTGAACAGCGTTGCTTACATTATCAAACATTTTAAAAGTACTATCGATTAAAGGGTTACCCTCTAATTCCGGTCTTACGTTTACAATAAAGTTAAACAAGTTTACTACTTGAGTAGACAACATGTTTGCCATCATTTCATTAGTTAAAAGCATTTCTGCTGCTTTTGTACTTCTAGGATTAACACCTTCAACAAAACTATATTCTTTTTCAATATCATTGTTTATATCTGTAGTTAGTTGGACAAGAGTATTAAACCCGTCAGTTCCAATTAATTCAGGTTTTAGTTTGCATATTAAATTAAGGTAAACATCTAAATTTTTAGTAAAAAGATCGATTCTTTTAATGAAATCTTGGTCTTCGCTATAACTACCTCTTCTAGACATTAAAAGAGAACTAGGACGAGTCAAAACTCCTGTTTCTGAAATTTCTCTTTCTGTTTGAAATAAACTTGAAGTATTATCTTCTTCAAAAGCAGATCTATCAATATATTCAATAGGTTCTTCTTGTTGAATAGAAGATATGTTTTCAATTAACTCTTCTTTGGTTATAGCACCTTCTTTTATCAGGTTAGCAAGAGTTTTTAGAAAATCTTCTTTGTTAAAATTTTGCATATCAATTTTATCTTTCATAACTTTTAAACCTTATTTATATTACAAACTTATTAATTTTATTAACTGTTGTATATTGACAATAGCACCGACTATCTTACTTAGTCAATTGTTTTTTTTTGTAAATTTTGATT
>JAEHJW020003945.1_pt1 | contig 19699 bp, 30 predicted proteins | sample 9271431 | NCBI WGS metagenome assembly JAEHJW02 | reverse complement strand
GGTTGAGCCACGCGCGGAGCAGGCTGGCATAGCGATCCCGATCCAGAATAAGCCCTTTGGGCAGATTGCGTTGCACGGACTCGATCTTGAGCTTGCGGAAGAGTTTTTCCTTGCGGTTCAGAAAGCGCACGAAGGCGCGGATGCCGTCCCGATAGCCAGGGCGCTCCACCAAAAAACGGTCCAGTTGCATCTGCTGAATGTGCTGTACCCCCGCCGCCGGGCCGATCTCCAGAAAATCCAGAAATATTTTCGCCGCCCGTAGCGCAGTGGTCACAGTGCGCGGCACGAAACGCTGTTGCTTGCCTTGCCAGCCGCAGGTCCGGTAGCGGGCATTGATTTCCGCAAGGTGGGCGTGAAAACGCCGTAGCAAGCCCGCATACCACTGACCTTCGGATGCCGTCAGCAATGCGATCTGTGCGGCTTCGGCGCTGGCCGCCTGCAGGGTTTCATCGCTAAAGGCGGGTATGATGCCATGGCGTATCAGATAACTCTGTGGCACCGCATAACGGCGCAACCCTTCCCGGCCCAGAGCCATAATGAGCTTTTCGGCGGTGATGTCGCCGGGGGTGGTGAACAGGGTATCGAGCTTCGCGAAGTACAGGAAATACTTTTCCAGGCGCATAGCCGCCGGCTGGGCACCGACACGTTCCCGCAATTCCAGCGTAAACCCTGAGAAGGCTTCTTTGGCCCAGGGACGGGACAAGAGCGCTACGGCGCTACGCATGCGTTTTTCGACGGCATCTTTCCAATAGCACGCCTCGCAGCGGGTCTTGCTGTGGGCACGACCTTCGTGACCGCATTGCGGGCAGAGGAAGGGGCCCGTGCGTTCCAGGCATCGTTTGCAGACGATGCGCCCCTGCCCATCCGGTCCTTCCGGGCGTCGGTGTTTGCCGCAGGAAGGACAGGTGATATAACTTTTGCGCCGACAATGGTTGCAGACGGGCTCCGTGAATCCCTCCTGGAAATCCCGAGAGAGCCGTAGGCTTTTCTGTCCACAGACCGCGCAAGGCCGGGGCTCTTTGTAGTAACGCACACACGAGGGGCACACCACCCCTTCCTCCACCGTTAGGCCGGCGCGGGGCACGGGTTTGCCACAACGGACACAGTGCCGATCCTGGGCCTTGCAGGAACGGCAGGTCGCCGGTGTTTTGCCGCCCAGTGAACGCATGGTTTTTCCGCACTTGGCGCAGGGCACTTTTTGGAACTCGCGGGCATAGCAGGTGGCGCAATAGGCCACGCCGTCCGTTATGGCGACGGCCTTGGCCATCGACCGACCACAACAGCCGCAGGTTTTATGCGCTTGGCCGGGAGTCATGGGTGGTGCTCAACGTTTGGGCCGATCTGGGATGGGGAGAGCGGTCACCTTCGGTCCCGTGAGATTCTGGCTCATCGGTTCGCGCTCCCGGCGAACTCTACGCTTCGATGACGCTTCCTGGGGTGCCAAGTCGGCAGTCGGATTGCCGTTGGATGGGGCGTGAGACATGTCGCCATCTTCCACGTCATTTTCCACGGGCGACGGGCGACGCCGCGCGACGCGTATCAGATCGCTGACCTCGCAACGCAAAACGGTCGTGAGGCCAGCAAGCACTTCCGATCTGATGAGTGTTGGAAGGGCATCAACGACCCGGCTGAGTTGGGTCGTTGAAATGTAGACGCCCACGCTCTCCAACTGTTTGCGTAATTCGGTAATGGTTTTGATGTGGCGCTCGGCCATCATCACGCGCACACGCCATTCCAGTGCATTGAGTGTTGCCAATTTACTCATTCCTTCTCCTTATCCTCATTTTTGCCCAGTAAAGCGTCCAGTTGTGACCCGATCGCACGGGTGATTTCCTCATTGACGAATTCATCGGGAACGTGCATATACCCTTGGGTCGTCGCCTGGTAAGTGTGGCCGTGCTTGCGACGCACCATTTCCCCGCTGAAGCGCATGGATTCGTGCGTGACCGACGAGTGACGCAGGCAATGCGGCGTAAACCCACGGTCCTCCATTCCGGCGAGAGCGATCCCATGCTGAAAGCGCGCCTCGAAGGTGGATAATCCGATGCGCTGGCCCCGTTCCGAGAGAAAGAGTGCCTTATTATTGGCATCGGACTGATCCAGGAACAGCGGGCGTATAAACTGAATATACCAAAGTAGCAATTCCGGAACCGATGCGTGCGTGATGGGCACCAGTCGGTGACGGGGACCGCTACCGCGGCTGCCCTTACCCCATACCGAAACGAATCCATAATCCCCAAATTCTGGGATCTCCGGATTGGGTTGAAAGGAAGAAATGTTCAATCCGATGATTTCGGAGGCTCGCAGCCCCGCCGCATAGGTCAGATAATACATCGCCTTGTCCCTCTGCAGGGGGCGCAGGTCCTTAGCCTTAAAAGTGAATGCTGCCGAAATAGCGGCATCATACGCATTAAAAAGAAGTTCGATCTCCGCATGGGTTAGTGCCGGTCGTTCGCGGGTCAGTTCCCGTTCGGAGATGTGGGGGATGCAGTTCTCTGGATGGCAGATCTGCACCAGATCGACACCGTATTCCCGGCGCACAACATTACGGAATTTGACGTTCTCTATGAGGTAGGCGAGAAAACCCCGGATTGCACCCTGGTAGTGCCGCTGAGAACTCACGGCCAGGGTGCGTACCACACCGATCTCATAACTCCACTTTTCAAAGCCTTCTTCGGTCCAGTACCACGGCGCCTTGCCGCTGAACTGGAGGAACTCCAGGATGATGCGGTTATCCCGGTCCACGCTCTTGTGCTGATGACGCAGCGCACCCCGCCGACGGGTGACGTAGGCTTCCATCATCTCCCGAAAAATGGCGCCGTCCTTGTCTGGCAGACGAAAGACTGGCGGCACCGTAGTCGCGCCCTGGTGCGACTCGGGGATGGATCTCAGCTTGCGGGTGGCCATGATGCGTTTGCAATCTCCGGAAAGTGGAAATGCCCATATCGATACTGTACACCATGAAGATATGTTTCGCAAAGAGAGTGAAAACAGCATTAGATGAAAAAAAACTGCATAAAGCCATCAAATCAACCTGCAAACATGAGAATCTTCCAACTCCTTGAACCTATGAGGGATACTCGGATTGGTGAGAGTTTCCAATATGGGAATGACGAATGCGGGAAACCTGCATTTGATGCAGAAAACGCAAAAGGTTAAACGCTATTTTATTTTTATAAACAGGATGTTGAAAATGTATCACCAGATATTGTAAAAATTATTGGCAATATTGTAAGGAATCAGCGCATACGAAGAAAGGTTTGGAGTGTCAATTACCATGGGCAACCTCACCGATACTGTTTATGACGGCTACGATTCTCCTATTCGTGGATACACCTCATATTGGCCATCTTGATGCACTGACGCGTGCGACAAGACGCAGTCACTCGATTCTGGCTTCACAAATCAAGGAGCTTCAATGCGAACGGAAAAGTTTCTAGGCAATATCAGCCTGTATTTTGTACGGCGTCAGTGTCCATGGGCCGCAAAAATCGTAAGAGTGGAAGGCGGCTACATGGCATTTCAGTCCATCGCGGATTGGAAAACATGGAAAAGCCAACGATAGCTTGTCCAGACTATCTTGCTCCCGACAAAGTGCTGAACACGGGTTAACCACCCACGCGGCGCTCATGTCGGGCGCTACTCAAACAAGGAGTAACACATGCAACACAACCAGAAGACGTCTGACCTTACGCTGAAAATCAGCATCCGCTACCAACTCAATAGCACCACCGACGAATATCTTCGGTGCGTGCTGCAACGGGCAGCAGAACATATCAGTGATATGGGCTTGCTCACCGGTGAGACGGATGCGGAAGTGGTGGATCACAGCGTCGAAATCGACTGATCAGCAGTCCGAGAGCAGGACCCTAAACGGGTTCTGCTTTTTTTATGCCCGTCGCTCTGTCAAAATTATGATGAGAAAATCTCCAAACCAAGAGAACTCCAAGCAATGTCAGAAAAATCAGAAATCGAAATTGTCCTTATCGGCGCCGCTGAAATCGAAAAATTACTCCGGACCAGGTTTGGGGCAAAGGGCAGCGGGCTCACCCAGTTACTGCTGTCGGTAGGCGTGGCCGTCCCAACAAAAACAGCAAACCGTATATTCATTATTGCCAAAATACGCAACAAAGCAGCCCACAACCCGTCCGAGTTCACGCTCGAAAATGTGAACGGGTACATGGAAATATGCAAGCTGACCATTTCTGAATTGAAGCAGGTTGCCCCATCAAAAGCACCTCGACCAATTCATAAGCAGGCAAAAAGCCGATGGACAATCCGTCGCCGCCCTCCGGGCTTCGCCTATAGCCGCGTCATCGCCTATTTCGCACTGATGTTGGTGCTTGTGGCGACACCGTTTATCATTTTTATCAACGCAGTATTCATCGGCCCCAGATCCTGGGCCGCAACGGCATTAATAGCGGCGATGGCCATTGCTGGAGCCGGCACGCTGTGCACCCTGGCCTGGCTGCACAAAATCAGCACCTCTATGCTGGCCTTGGTAGGCATATCCACTGCCGCGACTCTTGCAATAAGCCACCAAGCAACCCCGCAAAGCACCACAGGATTCGCTTCGCTCGCACTCATAATGGGGGCTTTCGCTCTTGCCGCAACCTGCCCATGACAAAATTCCACCATCCTTGCCAACGGCCTGCTCGAACTCGATAAACGTCTGGAAACTTGACGGAAGAAACACGCCGCATTAGCATGAGATTTCACACCTCCCATATTCTTTTTTGAATAAAACAGCCAACCGGGAACTGGCGACGCAATATCGACCATCACTGGTCATTTCTTTTGGCGCTTTTTTCGTGCCGAAAACCCAAAAATAACAGTCAAAACACTGCCATTTGGGCGGTCCTATAAAAAAGGAGTAGAAAAGCAATGAGGAAACTCATCCTGCTGACGGCATTCCTGTGGCCGCTTTCGGCTACAGCTCACACGTGCATCCTCAATCAACAACAACAGCAAACCTTGCAGGCTGCCCTCCACATTGGAAACAAAGTGGGCATTGGCAAACAGCTTGCGGCCGTGGCCTTCCAGGAAAGCAGCCTGGGGGTCGAGCCCGACAGCCCAGGCCACTTTGGCGTGGGCAGCATCGGTTATGCGGCATGGCAGATTGTCATACACGCGCACCCGTGGCTTCAGCACTATTTTCATCACCACAACTGGGCCACCGTCCTCGTAAGCAATACCACGATTGCCTTGTGGGTATCTGCTTACTACATCAAATATTGCCGGGAACACGCGCTCAACTGGTGGCAGGCCATGCAGATGTATCGCTATGGATCACCAGATGATAGCGGTGATTACCCGAACCACATCAACCACCGCCTGGCGCAGATCCACCATCTCCTGATGGTTTCTGATAGCGCCAGGCAAACCGCCTACTGATTCACAGCAGGCAATTAACGCAAGGAGATCATCATGGCTTCATTGATACCACAAACACAGCTCCAGATGTTTTGGGCCGCACACCGCCGCGTAGCAGACGCCAACATCGCCTTCATGGAAATGGTGACCTGCAAGGAAAACCCGCTTACCCGGCGCGATCTCGAAGGCCTCATCAGACGCAACCCGGAGCGGTACAGCCGGTTCGCTCACTGGCTCGACAAACTACCTGATTGACGGGAGATACCGATGACCAAAGAACAGCTACTGGCCGATCAGGCCAGCCGCCGGGACGCCACCATCAACAACCTCTTTTTGGAGTTTGTGGATGATGGACTCACCCGCGAGGAACTGCAGGAGAACATCAAACGGCGGCCGCAGGTATGGGGCCGATTCGCCCGCTTTCTGGAGCAACTGCCCAGCAAGTACGACAAAAAATCGAAAACAGCGTAGGAGAAATTATGATTGAAAACCCATCAGTAGGACAGAGAGTAAGGCTTGCAACCACGTTTCTGCGATCCACCGGACAATACGATTACGAGGCCGCTAGTGCCAGGGGCATAGTTTCCGAAATAGGGAAGCGTATTGGCAGTCATTTTTACCTCAGAATCCTCTGGGACGGCGACAGCACGGGAAAAGGCTGTTTGTCCTGCAACGTGGAACGCGCTGATGCGCCATGCGCGGATTAAGCGCGAAACAACCAACAGTCTCGGTGGTCACATAGGCCGGCCACCAACCAAAAAAGGAGAAAAAAGTGAGTACCGGACTTTTTTTGATGGAGCATGGACACAACCTGCTCATGCGTAAAGCCACCCGCAAGGAAATTAAAGCGCGCGCCACCCCTTATGTGGATATGGCACAAGTCGCGGACCTGCTTCATTACCCAGGCGCGAAAGATCTCGACAAGGATCTGATGCGCAACGTCTACGACCTGATGGCAACCGCGATCAGTAATAGCGGCGACGAAACGCTTCACAAAGCGCTGGTCATGACATCCATGATGGGCCGCGATGCAGATTTTCGGGCGGTATGTCGATTTGTATTCCAACGCGGGCAACAAACCATTCCATGCACGGCATGGGGAACCATGGATGCCATAAATGCATGGAAGATCGAAAGCGCGAAACTCTCTCCGGGAGCCGTTCGCGGCTCCCTGGAGTGGCTGGTCGATTTCGGGCTGCTCATGCGCTGCGGGCACTTCTACAAACGGACCAATAACGATGGCGAGCGGATAGCCGACCCCGCTGACTTTACCGTGTTTTTGATAGCCCTCCTGAATACGGGCGGGCTACCATCACACATACGGCTGGGAGAGGATAGCGATTTCACGCTCGTCGAAGACTTCCGCCCGCCTTACATCACGGAAGAATCCGTACTCAAAGCGGCAGAAGATATCAGCGCAAAACATCTGAACGACCATGCGTCGCTGACGCTGCAACCACGAGGGCTCACAGCCACATGGCGCCCAAAGGGAGGATCACAATGCGCATAGAAACCCCAAAGCGGCTGCAAGCAGCCATCCAGCGCGCCGCCTGTTTTACGGACGGCGAGGTGAAACAGGCATTTCGCATGTTTCGCCGCAATAAATATGACCCCTATCTGGGTTCCGAGGCGGTGGTTTGTTTCGGCGGCGCGAGAAAGGTCATCGAGCACGGCATCCGCCACCGGCATCGCAGCCGGGTGCGGTAGACCGAAGAACCAGCCGCCACCTGGCGGCCATGCACATACAGCCCGGATCATCCGGGCTTTTTCATACAAGGAGACAGACATGGGTGTAGGCGTATTTAGCGAGAGCTTCGACGGGTTTGGAGAAACCTTCATAGCCGACACGATGGACCTGCTGGGACATGCAGGTTATGAAGCAGAACTCACTGAAAGCATGAAGGAAGACGGATTATGTGAACTGAAGCGGCTTGTGGATGACGAGGGCGGCAATCTGGAGGCCATTGCGGATATCCTGCAAAAGGCCAAGGCGGTCACCATCCGTCACCTGGCAGCTGACAGCAGCACCGTAAATATCGAGGATGAGCTGCAGGCCGTTCTTGAAGCGGCCCATGCTTTGGGCGTAGAAGGCGGTTGCGCCCGATTCGATCATAAAAATCTCGCTGTGGAAATTATGGAAGACGCGCAGGATCTATGGGGCAGCCCGCTGCTCATCATTCCGGCGACAGCAGATTTTGACGCAATCGACGGCTTGCGGAATTTTCCGCAATACACGGAATGGAGCATAAACCAGCAGGACCAGGTCTGGGGCGACTTCCTTCATATGCTCCAGGACACCGCCTGCGCAGTTGGCGGGCTCCACGTCACCTATGGGAAAGCAGATAAAGAAATGTGGATTGCCGCCCATTTCGGAGGTCCATACAACTGGTTAAACATCTACGTGAAACAGTGGGAGGGGTATCACTGGATCATCGGCGTAGCTCCGCATGAAAGCGTTCGCGACGCGTTGATAGATCTCGATGAAAACTATGTAGATCGTTTCATCGAACAATGGTCGCTACGCCCCAATATAGTGCGAAAAGAACTGGATAAAGGCGTGCAGTTGATGCTGGAGGTCTTGCGCTTACGGGCGAAGGCCTGCGGCTTTGAACCGAAATATCGCACGTCGGGATACACCACCGATAGCTATACGCTACCGGAAGGGCAGCGACTGACACGCGCCCTGGAGAAGGCCATAGCGCGTCTTCAGAAATGGGACCTCTCCCTCGCGGCTAAAATAAAGAAGGCCAATATACGGGCGGAGCACTTGCGCTTTGCCTGAAGCACCACGGCCGCCATCAAGGCGGCTTTTCTCAAAAGGAAACGCTATGCAAATTATCAAAGTACAGGGCAACAATCTCATCACCCATTTTCGCATCCGGATCGAGGACGCGGCGACGTGGACCAATGCTCAGGATATGATCGGGGGGTACAACCCTGCCGTATTCGACCGGCACGCCGAAATGCGCCAGGTCGAAGGGCACAAACACGGGGAGTACACGCTGGCCACCGAATACTGGCCAGACAACCCGGAACACGCAGCCGCGCTTATGGCACTGACCGCGCTGGACTTCAACGCTGGCAGCTTCGCGGCCATGGCACTGGCGCAGCAATGCACACAGATCTACACCCGGCGCATAACCAATGACTGCACGGCGTCTGCACAGGCATACGGCTTCGGGACAGGCGGAGACAGCTTCCTGCCCTGCGGCCACAACCCGTCGGCTTTTTATATGCCGTGGGAGGACGACGATGCCTTCAATGAGAGCAACTGTTACACCCCGGACGACGAGGTGGAGCCAGTCAGCCTGATCGACTTCATGTACTGCGGCATCCAGAACGCCTATCAACGCGAATTCGCAACAATGACCGAGAAGGCGGTTCATCTGATCCTTCAGGTAGACCACCTACAGGACAAAGAAGCCGAAGAAAATTGGCGGAACCAGGCGCTCTCGTACCAGCAATGGGCCAATGGTGCCGATTTCGTCAAAACCCTGGGTGGCACTGCATGAGCGATGCACAGCAAGCACGACGCTTCGTCGAGGGCTTTTGGGGCGCCATGCATCCGGCGGACTACGGGTATATCGAGAAGGTCGACGCCGATGGATATCACATTATCTGGATGTCCCGCGGCGGATCGCGGGAGATTGTCCAAGCAGTAAGAATCAAAGAACCGGTCGATATTTCGGCCTCACCCATAGGTATTCGGGTTATCATGCCGGAAGATGTACGCTACGAGTTGGCGCTGGCATGGCAGGAAGAATACTGTAAATAAAAGGAGCTGCATGATGAGTCAGGAAGAACTGAGAAAGCAATTGATGGCGCTGCGTGAACAGGGCCTCAAGTTTACGGATTGTGTCAATGTCTTTGGCGTACCCGTGGATACCAACACCTACGCGCTGGCGGCCAAAGCGCGTGCCGATGAGAGCTTTGGCACGATGGCGCTGGATGATGATGCGGTTATTGCCGACACCACGCTTGGCGGTGCCTGGGTATCCTGCTGGATACGCATTGAAAACGCAGAGGCGAGCGAATATCGCGACGCACGCCTGCTCATGACCGTTGATCTGGATGAGCGCGGGGTTTTCAAAGCCCATGTGGACGACATGGAAGGAAACACCATCCTGACCCTGTCCAACGAGGAAGATGAAGACGGTGAACTGAGCCTCGTGCGGGATGGCTTCATCAAACACCCCCGCGACACGGAAGGTCTGCTTGTCTACCTGAAGGAAATGGGCATGGCACCAGAGTCCGCATCGCTGGAAATTCAAGGCTGAAAGGAGAAAACATGAAACACACAGAATACCTGGAGTACGCCAGAAGCCATGAACCAGTAGCCACCTATACCGCGGCGGCGGGACAGGACTACGGGTTTGTCGCGGCGTTTTCGTATGGCGATAAATTCATCATTCAGCACGGAAATAATGGGGAAACGAATTTCGATGTTGCAGACGATCTTGACGACCTGCCAGGATGGCTGGAAAGTCCGGACCTCAATCCAGAAGATGCGATCGTGCAACAAGCCAACGTGCGCGGTTCAGCCGACGTAGAGGAAGCGTCGGAAGAGGATACTGGACCATTTATGGTGCTCCAGACCCGCTGGTGGCATGTGCCGACCGAAACCAGCCGGATGGTCTCAAGCGACGAAGATAGTTACCAAACCCCCTTGGAGTTCGGCTCCTGTAAGGAAGCGCAAGAGTGGATTGACGAGCAAGAGTCGGAAACATATCGACTGGCACACAACGAATTTGCGGCACCGGATTACAAGATAGTGACCGCATAGCAAGCATCAGAAGGAACCCACTACAGCCCGGATACTCCGGGCTTTTTCATAAAAGGAGCAAATGTGACAACCCTGAAAATCGTCACCTTGAAGCTATTGGTGGACGAGGCGGAACTCGCCGCCCACGGCCGAACCGTGGACAGCTACATCACCGCCCTGGTCGCCAGCGCCGGGAAAACGGAAAACGGCACGGCCATCATCGACCACTCCGTCGATTCTGAAGATTTCGCCTGTACGGAACTGGAGGATAGTGTCGTCAATGACACCTACGTTCCAGGAGATTTCGTGCGGAACTGGCTGGCAACAGAGGACAAACAAGGTGACAACAGCTATTGGTCGAACCAATATGGTCTTTGCAACAAAGACTTAGCAACGCGATTCGCGCCCATTGAACGCTACCGTCCATACAAGGCAACCATTATGGTCATCGACCAGTAAACCACGATCACCGGGCGCTAATGCGCTCGGTATTTTTTTGGCAAAAATCCATCAGAAAACGGTGTTTTAGGACCGATTTGTCAGATAAAACAAAATCAAAATATTGCATGAAATCCATGTTATTATTACAATAACAAACAGAAAATGGAATAAAAATGCAAACCGCCATACTGATATCTGCATACCGAAATCTAGAATCAGGACACGCCGACACGCCGGTAGCGGTCACTCCGGAAGTCTCCGCACTTCTGGAGCAAAACGCCGTGGTCGCCATCGGCGTATCAGGGGGCAAGGATTCAGACGCCTGCGCTATCGCCGTGAGCCGGTATCTGGACCAGATCAGACATCAGGGGCCACGTGTATTGGTGCATTCTGACCTGGGGCGGATTGAGTGGGACGACAGTTTGCCAAGCTGCGAGCGCCTGGCTGCGCGCCTGGGGTGGGAACTAATGGTGGTACGCCGCAATGCCGGCGACATGATGGACCGCTGGCTGGGGCGATGGACCAACAACGTGCGCCGTTATAACGACCTGTCCTGCGTCAAGATTATTCTCCCGTGGAGCACGCCGTCGATGCGTTTTTGTACCAGCGAGCTGAAGGTTGCGGTCATCACATCAGCTCTCAAGAAGCGATTCCCCGGACAGCAGATCATCAATGCGGCGGGCATACGTCGCCAGGAAAGCGAAAATCGTCGCCGCATGCCCGTATCCAGCCCACAACCGAAATTGCAGCGCAGGGGGCTTGCGGGCATCAACTGGAACCCCATCATTGAGTGGCCTGTGGAGGATGTATTCGCCACCATCGAATCAGCGGGCCTGCGACCGCACGAAGCATACACCGTGTACGGGGCAAGCAGAGTCAGCTGCGCGTTTTGTATCATGTCCTCAGCCAATGATCTCCAGGCGGCGGCCGGCTGCGCCGGAAATCACGAAGCGTACCGTGAAATGGTGGAACTGGAAATCAACTCCACCTTTGCTTTTCAGGGAAGCCGATGGTTGGGGGACGCCGCGCCGAAGCTGCTCTCAGAGAGCACCCGCACGCTCCTGGCCGAAGCCAAGAGAAAGGCTATCGAGCGCCAAAAAGCCGAGTCGGCCATCCCTAAGCATCTACTGTACAAAGCGGGCTGGCCGGATGTCGTACCCTCTGCGGCAGAGGCAGAGCTGATAGCCGGCGTCCGATCACAAGTAGCGAGGCTGCTGAATCTGGATACCGGATTCCTCACCGGCAAAGCGGTGCGCGCAAGATACGCAGACCTTTTCGACAAGTGCAACGGCAGTAGCACAGAACCGTTCGAATATGTGCCGGAATGGCAGGCGGATTTAGCGCTTGCGCTGGCTTAGAAAAACAAAAATAACGATAATATGTGTTATGATAAAATCACGTCGATATACTTCGCCATATTTTATGACGGTGAATATTGGCTAGTGACAAAGCTTTTTGACTAATGACAATAAATATTGGCTATTAACAGACAGGAGATCACATTATGGCCGGGGTTAATAAAGTTATAATTCTTGGAAATTTGGGGAAAGACCCGGAAATGCGGTATCAACCAAGTGGCGGCGCAATAGCAAATTTCAATCTTGCCACATCGGAAACATTCAAAGACAAGGATGGCAACAAACAGGAGCGCACGGAGTGGCATCGAGTGGTTCTGTTTGGCCGCACCGCAGAAGTGGCTGGCAAATATCTCCGTAAAGGCAGCAGTACTTACATTGAAGGCCGCTTGCAGACCCGCAAATGGACCGACAAAGAAGGTCAGGAGCGTTATACCACGGAGATCGTGGGCGACAGATTGCAGCTCATTGGCGGGCGCAGTGGTGGACAAGGTAACCATGAAGAAGAAGAAGATGATGAACTGCGCGGGAACTCACGCACCCAGGGCGGAAATCAGCGTAGCGCACCCGCGCAAAACAGCACCGGAGGAGACGGGAACTATCAACAAAATCAGGATCTTGATGATTATGATATACCGTTTATCACAGCATCTGAAATCAATATGTTAGGCAAAGCTGGAAAATCAAAACGCGTTAAGTTTTAAGAATAGATGGCGGCCACAATGATCGTGGCCGCGTGGCCTTTTTTATCTCGCCGTCTGCCCCTCAAATAAGTTGACCAGAGAACCATCAAATTGGCTGACCACACTCACTGAACCACGGGGTTGCCGAAGTTGGAGAAATTTGATGCAAAACTGGACGTTTAAGAAGGAAATACACGTGCGTATTATTGAACTACTAAAATCGTCATTCCGCATCTGGAAACAGGCCCCATGGGTGTTTCTCATCATCGGCGCCGTGCAGGTGCTGGCGGCCATATTGCAGATTTACTCGCAAAACAGCATGAAGAATTCCATAGCCGCAGGGCTGCATTTCTGGCCAGGGTACATCCTGATCGTTGTCGAATATTTGATGGTGATGCTGACCACGGTCAGCAGTGTATCCGTAGCCAACATCGCCCTCCGGTCAGGGGGTGGAGAAAAAATCACAAAAGAGCAAACCATGGCGGCCATAGGTACGACTCTCCGCAAACCGCCAGTACAGGCCGCCATCGGATTTCTGATGGTTCTGCAAATGTTGATTATCTTCAGCCCGTTGGCAAGCAACAGCGCGAGCGTATCCATGTGGATCAATATTTCCGTATTCCTCATCACCGTGCTGGAAGCTTTTTTGGTGCAGATCGTGGCTATCTCCGACTCCACATGGCTGGAAGCCATCAGAAAGTCTCCCGTGCTGCTGGCCAGAGAATGGTGGCTCTTGCTGCAACTCTGGACTGTCGCCGTCATCGTAGTTCTTCTCAGTGTTGTCACTTTTGGCATTCTGATGTTTTTTGCAGCGCCGATATATGAAATTGCACTCACGAAAATAACGTGGGACGATACAGCCACAAACGCGAAATAACGAGATCACAAAACAGATAAAAACGTAAAATAAGGTGGTATAATAGATTTATTAGAACTCTATATAATCTATTATGAGAATATTTATGGACCGCAAACTTCCAGCTTGCGAACAAAAGGGGGTGGCTGCATGAAAATCAGGGATAGAGAATCCAAGGAAACGGTGGACGTATGCGACCGGGATTGTCTTAAAAAGTCCTGCTACTGGCCGCGACCCAATCCCGGTTCTTTTTCGCAAGGCCGTGGATACACCAACACGGATGTTAAAGGATGGGTGTGCGGGACCCGCCATGCGCACGGTTGTCCTGTGGATCAACCACCTGCTTAGACGGCGAGAGGTGATTGCGAAGGTGGACGTGCAATCGGAAACGGCATGGGTCTACGATGACAAACCGGTCGTAGGTGCGCATAAATCGTCTCGGCAACAAGGAACACCGCGATATCGCGGATGTATTACGAGGAGGAAGCGGTTAGACGGTAGAATGTGTTATGCGCTGAAATACCGCAGCACAAGTATGATAGAAAAGAATATAAAGGAGACGCGGTGAGCGGTCAAAAATGTGCGAAGTGTGAATACTTGTTGGTGCCAAGAGGACGTGACGGCAAGCGACGAGTAATGCTGAGGTACTCTTATCTTTGCGTTTGCCCGGTGAGGGAAACGGATGCTGTTCTTCCTGACAGTATGAGCCGGTTTGACAGAGGCTATTTCATCCCAGGTCCATACACGTTGTTGACTGAAGGAAATGCTGGAGTGTTATGCCCGCGATTTGTGCTCAAGGAACGCAACCAAGCGAAAGTAAGTGGCACCATTTAAGGTGTGGTAGGCTGTTTACATAAGCAACTTTCCGCACATATTCTGAGGGGCTTGATCATGGTAAACAAATCATATCCCGCCAATATACACTTGGCTGTTGTCGAGAGCACAGAGACCGAATTGTTTCATGGTGCCGTCTATCACAACCATCCAGCACCAAGTGGGTCTGACAGGTGGCTCCTATCTGTTACCATGAATGAAGGGTTCCGGTCTCTCAGAAAAGCCACTATTGCAATCAATGCGGCGTTCCCTGATATCCAGCCATTGGATCTGCCTGCGATAAGCGATGACGATTCTTGTTGCATGAACGTGTCGTTGCCAGTAGGTGCGTTGTTAACGTGTCTGACTCCTAACCGGAAACGCATGGGAGATAGTGAGCCGCATATCGTGGAGATGCGGGAATTCGATTCTGTTCACGCGCCGCTATTGGATATTCCGATTACGCTTCATCAGTTAAGGTATCTTGTGCGAACTAAGCAGGTGAAGCATGACTCATCTTCCGGCGACGACCCTGAGTTAAATTATCGTTACGATCATTATTTAGTGATGCCTATGATTGACGATTCGACGCTTGCTGGGTGACCGAACGACAAGGGGAAGATCATGGCGCACTACAGACGCTCCCTGGGAAGCATTATAGTTTACAGCAACACCATTAGATGGAGGGATTGGCAAATGGCATTGAGCGTAAAGGCTGCGAAAGATCATTGTGGATATCAAGCAAAGCCGACGTTCCCGGTCTGTGGTAACTGTGGAGCGTTTGTTTCCGATTTCGAGAAAGTGGAAAAGAACCTGCGGTGTGTCGACCACGGGTTCACCACCAAAAAGATGGCGACCTGCAGGTTGTGGCGGTCTGGGGCGCAAAAATGAGACTGCACAAGAGAGATCTGCAGGGCTTTACCGTGCGAGAGGTCGAAGGCGAGTCATACCCAGGCCAGGATTCCGAAGGCGACGCGTGTTACCGCAATACGCACTTTCAAACCGAAGCGGAAGCATGGGCATCCCTGAAAGCCGAAGTGGAAGCACGGGTGTCCATGGCCGGTCGGGATGTAGCCCAAAAGAAGATAGATTTGCAGAATGCGCAAGAGAAGGCCGGCGAAGCGGCTATCGCGTTTGAAAAAATGACAGAAAATATGCGCCGGGCGGCAGAGAGATGGTGCGACTATGAAACTTCCAATTAAACAGCGCATTCTGAATGCCCTTCAGGAAAACGGGGAATCGCTGGAGTATCAGTCGCTACTTTACCTTGTTTTTCCCAGTGAGGAGTATCCCAGAGCGCGCAGGAACAGTTCTAACGGTGGACCTCCTGGGTGCGCCATGGCGTTAGGCCGTGCGCTGCGTGATATGGACTACCAAATATTCGATTCTAACCATGCGTATGGTCGGACAATTTCTATCAGGAAAAATAGTCATGGCGAAGCGTTACAAAACAGTCCGAAAAAGTCATGTCGATAACAGACGCTGACGTTGCAGGATAATCGAACGACAAGGAGAAGATTATGGCGTGTTGCAAGAAGATTGATGACGAGCATGTTGAAAAGATTCGTGGCGGGCGACGGTGGCTGAAAATCATCGGTGTCACGGTGTTTATGGTGGCGTCCGTGGCATCCGCAGCATCGGTTTGTGTCCTTGGGGCACCCATTATCGCTGCCCACCATCGTCTGGAGCACATTGTACGGATTCACGGGAAAGAGGTGATACAAATTAAAATACCGGTGATTACCGATGTCTTCGGCGTGTACGAATTCATCAATGTCCGTAAGAATATTGGGTTTGGGAACAAGCGCCATGTTGTCAAGACGCTTGTTCTGGGCGGAGGGCAAAATGAGTGACAAATCTGGCATCGCCTGGACGAACGCGACATGGAACCCGGTCACCGGCTGCACAAAGGTTTCCCAGGGCTGCAAGCACTGCTATGCGGAGCGCGAATGGGCGCGGCTTTCCGCCAACCCCAAGGCCACAGCCTATTACGGACGAGACTTTACGGACGTGGCCTGCCATGAAGATCGGTTGGGCCAGCCCTTACGCTGGAGTAAACAACGCCTGATTTTCGTGAACTCGATGAGCGATCTGTTTCACGAGGATGTGCCGGACGAATTCATCGACTTGGTGTTTTCTGTCATGGCCCTTGCAGAGCGTCACACCTTTCAGGTGCTTACCAAACGCCCGGAGCGCATGCGCGACTATATGACAGTGCATGTGGATCAGCGTGATTCAGCCCTGCATATTGCGAACGTCTGGCTGGGAGTGTCCATCGAAGATCAGGCGACGGCGGACGAACGCATCCCGCTGTTGCTGCAGACGCCGGCCGCCGTGCGCTGGGTAAGCGCGGAGCCGCTGATTGGTCCCATAGACATGGATGAGTGCCCGGTCGGCATGTCCGGGCCATTGCGTCCCTATGGCGGCACCGGCACGGACACGCCGAAACTGGATTGGATAGTGGTCGGTGGCGAGTCATCGGTATCTGGTGCCCGCCCGATGCGCGCCGAATGGGTGCGGAAGTTGCGCTGGGACTGCAAAAAAGCCGGGGTGCCGTTTTTCATGAAACAGCTTGGCGCGGCGTTCGTTGACGAAAAAAACGGCATAGCCGGGGCGGGGCTCAAGGTTGATCCGGATGTTGAGTGCGTGATATCCCGCAGGCTGCATGACCGCGCAGGCGCGTACATTGAGGAATGGCCGGAGGATTTACTGGTGCGGGAGTGGCCTTCAACCTGAAAGGCCGGAGTCTGCGGCTGCCAACACGGGAAAGGCTAAACATGGCAAAATCGGACGAAATCTATGCTCTGGCGCGGGCGGCGCTGTACAACGACAAGCTGCGGGCGTCCGCCACGGTTCAGTGCATCATCGCATCGGAACCGGCACGGTCCACGTTGAAACACCGGCTGGTAGGGCTTTCTGAAAAATCGCCGATCCACGGAACGGTACAGCGGCACCAATCATAAGCGGGCAAGCATTAGCGATTTTGCCAGAGGAATTATCAATTAAGGAGTGACAGGATGAATCTGACAGACGAACAGCGTGAAATCGTAAAAAAGTACGGGTACCTATACGATAATACGGGCGGAAACGATCCGATTGAGTTAATGGAGCGCGATGGTGTCAATTATTTCAACAACCCGCTGGTAGCTGATATGCAAGGTTCGTGTTATAGCCAAACATCTCTTTTATTGAAACTGCGAGATAGTGGTTTTTTGGTATGGGAAGTTCGAAAAACTCCCCAAGTACAGTAAAATGTAGGGGGTAGATTGGATCGGAGAGTAGCCATGGCAGGATTGGTAGGGCAAACAGGATTCTTCCCCGGAGATCGACGGTTGCGGGAGCTGGATTTGTTGGGTGATGGCCTGCCGCTGCTGGATCGGTTGATTCCCTGGGGACGCTTCCGACCGATTCTGGAGAGCGTTCCGAAGGCCAAGCCCAAGGGTCCTGGGGGCAGGAAGCCCTACGACCGGATACTGCTATTCAAGATGATGGTCTTGCAGCAACTGCATAATCTCAGTGACGAGCAAACCGAATATCAGATTCGGGATCGCCTCAGTTTTCAGCGATTTCTGGGGATCAGTCTGGAAGAATCGGTACCGGATCACACGACCTTGTGGCTATTCCGGGAATCCTTGGCGCAGGCACAGTTGACGGAGCGCCTATTTGCCAGCTTTCACGGTTTCTTGCAGGAGGCGGGGTATGCGGCCCGTGCGGGACAGATCATTGACGCGAGCTTTGTGACAGTTCCCCGGCAGCACATGCGACGGAAGGAGCGGGAGCAGGTGAATCAGGGAGATATCCCTGCTGACTGGGAGGCGCAACCCGCCAAACGCCGCCAGAAAGATACCCATGCGCGTTGGACCAAGAAGAATGGCCAGAGTTATTTTGGCTACAAGAATCACATCAATGTGGACAAGCGCCATAAGCTGATTCACCAGTACGTCGTGACGGATGCTTCGGTGCATGACAGCCAGTGCCTGGAAGCATTGTTGGACGCGGAAAATACCGGCGTGGAGGTCTTCGCCGACAGCGCCTATCGCTCGGAGGAATCGGAGCAGTTGCTCCAGGAGCAAGGATATCGCAATCGGATCCACGAAAGGGCGTACCGCAACCGACCGTTGACGAAAGCACAGGAACGGGCCAACACCCGGCGCTCCCGTCACCGTGCCCGAGTCGAGCATGTGTTTGGTGCCCTCACCCAGCAGGGAGGGAAAGTTCTGCGAACGGTGGGCAAGACCCGCGCAGCGGTCAAGATCGGAATGATGAATCTGGTCTATAACATGCGGCGCTTTACCTGTTTGTTAAAACAGGAAACGGCTTGCTAGGAGGTAATTCGTCCAAAATCTGCAAAAATGGCAAAAAAACATAGAAATCATCAGCTAACTGATGGATAATGCATAAAAGTCGCCGGAAAATGGCGAAGGAGAGGGAGTCCCTCCACTTCAAACGGCGGAGTTTTTGTTATTCGAGGTTCCCGTATGAAGAAGGTCTACATGGCCGGCCCAGACATTTTTAGAGTCGAATGGCCTGATACAGCACAAAAAATCGTGGACGCCTGCGCGTCATGGGGGTTCGAGTCGCTGTTGCCCATATCGGCGGAACAAAGCCTGGATCGCCCTGGTGTACGTGGAATTACCGTGCCTGGCAAAGCGAAAGACGCGGCGATTGTTTTTGAATCGTGCCTGGAGTTGATTCGCTCCTGCGACGCCATGGTGGCCGACATTACCCCGTTTCGCGGCGATGAGCCGGATTCCGGCACGGTGTTCGAGATAGCGGTGGCGGTGGCCCAGGGGAAGCCGGTCATCGCCTACACCCGCGATACGCGGCTCACGCATGAGCGCCATGCGCACAACGGAACGAAAACCGATTGCGGCGCATTACTGTGCCGTTCTGGATTTCTGGTTGAGCACTTTGACTTGCCGTGCAATCTCATGGTGGCACAGGCTTGTAGCGCGATGGTTTTTGGTGACGTGGTGGATGGACTGTTCGCGCTGAAAAATTATTGGCATAGGTGCAAAGTGGAAACCGCGTCCGCAACTGGATGAACCACAATCGTTGTGCCGATGTTGTTTTAACAATAAGGAGATGATTATGAATGAATACCGTCTGCTACACGAAAAGAAAGAAGCCGGTTCCGAAAGGGTTGTAGCCGTGTTTGAGAGGACGAAATTATCGCCCGACGGCAAGGGGGCTGTTGCGGTAAATGCCGCCACAAGGAAGCAAGGATCAATGTCAATCCGAAAAGCGTCAAGATGGTGATCGATGGCCTTTCCGACGCCGCGTTGTCTTTGTATCGGGATGCGGGTTTCCACATCAGCATGTCGCCGGAAACGGCGGAAGAATTGCGATGCCTGGCCGCTCAAGGGAACGAAGAGGCCATGATGGTTCTGGGCAATATCCGCATGGAAGGTGACTC
>JAEHJW020001514.1_pt1 | contig 19740 bp, 26 predicted proteins | sample 9271431 | NCBI WGS metagenome assembly JAEHJW02 | reverse complement strand
TTCGGCTGCGCCTTTGATGTGGCCCTTTTAAGGCGCGGCACGCAGACGCCCACCTGGGACAGGAAAGCGGATTTCAACAAAAACGGAATCCCGGATTACTTCGAGTTAGGCAAGCTCGGTGAGGCGCTGGGCCTCCGCTGGGGCGGGGCCTTCAGATTCGGCGACTTCTGCCATTTCGAATACACGAATGGGCTGACGCTGGCGGAGCTGAAAGAAGGCAAGAGGCCGGAGGCATGAAGCATGCGGTTTTAGACGTCATTCCCGCATGTAGTAAGCGGGAATCCAGGTTGCCGTCAAAGCCTGCCTCCGCGGAGGCGGGGGTGGATGCCCGATTACTGTCCCCGGGCATGACGGAAAAAGAAACAAAAGAGACGGGCAACTAAAAAAGGAGGTCTGTATGATCGACACGATTATCGCAGTTATGCAAAACACCATAACCCCGCTTCTTACCGCCCTTGTCCTTGCGCTTCTGGGGATGCTGTTTGCATGGTTGGGGAAGAAATACCACCTGGAGGTAAAGCAGGCGGACCAGGATTATCTGGAGGGCCTTGCCACCCGCGCCATTGCATATGCCGAGGAGGAGGGCGCGGAATTTCTTAAGGCGCATGGGAGCCGTTTGCCATCCGAAAGCAAATTAGGGGAGGCCATCACCTTTCTTCTTCGCACGGCGCCGAAGCTTGATCAACTTCAGGCCCGGGACCTGATTAGCGGTATGCTGGGGAAGGTGAAAGGGGCCGGAGCTACGGGCAATGAGGCGGTGGGAAATTGATACACAAAAAAATCTTTGCTGCGCTCGTTATTTTGTTTCTCGCACTTTCATCTTGCGCCGCGTGGAAGGCGGACACCGTAGCCGGCTATGAATCGACCGGCTCGGTCCTGACGGACATCGAATCCAGGGCGAAGGCGATGTGCGACGCCGGCCAACTTAAACCTGCGGATTGTCAAAAACTCAAGAGCGCGTACAACAGGGCGCACGCGGCTTACATCACATCGGGCGACGCCCTTGTCCTGGCCATAGACACGCAGGACGCGGCGACGAAGCAAAAATCTCTGGCAGCGTATCAGCAGGCGGTTTCCGACCTGGGCGCGCTCCTTCCGGAGCTTATAACCGCCGCCGATCAACTGGGCATAAAACCCACCCCCTATCCCTCCCAGGAGGGGACTAACGGGGGTGCAAAATGACTCTGGAGCAGGCGCAGAACCTCACAGCAGTAGCCGAGGCCGCAATCGCCGCGGCCGTGGAGGTAGGCATGGAGATTTCAAAGGCGATCAGCGAGAGCAGGGAGCTTACCCGGGCGGACAAGGACACCCTTGTCGCCCGCATAAAGGCCGCGCAGGCCGCGACGCCGGAGTGGACCTAATGGTTCCCGGCCGCCTATTCCCCTCACCCCAACCCTCTCCCATTGGGAGAGGGAGGAGCGAAGCGGAGGGTGAGGGTGTTTAGTCTGTCCCCGGCAATCGTTCAGGCGCTCATTAACGCGGGTGGCGGCCTGCTTATAGCCCTGGTCATCCTGCTCGGCCTCTACAGGCTGGCGGACAAGCACGGAGTGCAGTTTATCGCGGCCCAGCAGGCCCAGGCGGTTGCGATGGGCAAACAGGCGGAATCGATGGAGGACATGAAGGCATCCCTGAAGGAGTTTATCGGTAAAGACAACTCGGAGCACCGGGAGATACTCATCTTGCAGAAACTCGTGATCGAAAAGATAAACGCACTGGAGGACTCGCTGAATGGGAAAAGGTAAACCCACCCACCCGCCGTCAACCCACCCCTTGATCCCCTCCCGGGAGGGGAATGAGGCGGGTCATCCCCAAACCCATCCGAAGGCGGAGGCACGATAAGCCATGGACGCAAAGAAAGAGCGTTATAGGCGCATTCGCGGGGCGATTTTGAAACTCCTGGCCTATGAACATCCCCGGCCTGTTGATTCGAAAGTCTTACACGTGCTCCTGGACGACCTTGATTACAGGCTCACGGATGAGGAGTGCCAGAGCCACCTGGTCTACCTGGCGGAGAAGGGGTTTATCACGCTCCAGAGGAGGAAGTGCGGCGGCGTGCGTCTTGAGATGGTCACCATTTCACCGAAGGGCCTGGACGTGCTGGACGGCTTTGCAGGAGATATCGGTGTGGACGTGAGGTTTTAGCCGGATGGAAAAAAACAGCGGTGCGGCAAGGGGAATACGGCCCTCATTTGAGGAGATGGTGGTGCAGAAGCTCGTGGCCCAGATCGAGAAATATGAACGTTATTTCGAGAGCATCGACGGCATAGACAACCAGGCGGTCCACGCGTATACGAACCTTTTGAAGACCGTAATCGGGCTTGCCAGGAAAGAGACGAAAGAGAAGAAATTTACAGCCAGGCAACTCAAAGAAGAAGCCGAAAGCATTTTGGAGGCGGAATATGGGATTAAAAGATAAGGCAAAGCGGAACCAATGGCGGGACAGCGACTTTGGAGGCAGCCGATGAAATCTCCCCGCGCGATCCTCCTGCCCTACCAGCAGCACTGGATGAATGACCAGGCGCAAAAAAAGATATGGCTGGCCTCCAGGCAAATCGGCAAGTCATTCGCGCTCTCGATGGAGGCCGTTGTGGAAGGACTTGAGAGAAAGTGCAATAACCTGGTCCTCTCCTCCTCGGAAAGGCAGTCCCGCGAGGTAATGCAGAAGGTCTACTCGCATCTTCGCGTGCTCCGCGTGGTGAGCGAGGATATCATCTTCGCCGATGACGCAAGCAGGGAGGAAGTGAAACTTCCAAACGGCTCGCGGATAATCTCTCTGCCCGCTAATCCGGATACGGTGCGCGGTTTTTCGGGCAACGTGTTCCTTGACGAGTTTGCCTTCCACAAGGACGCCGACGCCATATGGCGCGCGATGTACCCGACGGTCACACGCGGCTATAAAATCCGGGTCTGCTCGACCGCAAACGGCAAGTCCAATATGTTCTACCGGCTATGGAGCGAGGGCGGCTTTTCAAGGCATGAGACCTCCGTTTACGAGGCAAAGGCCGCCGGCCTTGAGGTGGACATAGAGGCCCTGCGCCGCGGCATCGCGGACCCCGACGCCTGGGTCCAGGAGTACGAGTGCCGCTTCGTAGACGAGGCGACGGCGTTTATTACATATGAGATGATAACGGGCTGCGAGGACGAGAACGCGACAAAGGATTCGGATTTATCAAATCTCCCCTCACCCCTCTTTGGCAAAGAGGGGGACCCCACTTTAGCAAAGGGGGGCTTGGGGGGATTTGGCGAATTCTACCTCGGCATGGACGTGGCCCGCAAGGGCGACCTCACCATCTTCTGGCTATGGGAGAAGGTGGGAGACGTCTTCTGGACCAGGATGGTCAAGGAGATGAGAAACACGCCGTTTGCCGTGCAGAGGGATTTTCTGTACGGGCTGCTGGATCAATCGAAAAATCTCCCCTCACCCCTCTTTGGCAAAGAGGGGAACCCCACTTTAGCAAAGGGGGGCATGGGGGGATTTGAAAGAATCCGCATCCGCCGCTGCTGCATCGATTCAACCGGCCTCGGGGCCCAGCTCGCCGAAGAGGCGATTGACAGGTTTGGCCCCACTGTAGAGGCCGTGCTGTTCACGCAAAAGGTCAAAGAGGATTTGGCAGTGACGCTGCGGCGGAAATTCGAGGACCGGCAGGTCCGCATCCCGGCCGACAGGGACATCAGGGAGGATTTTCACTCGGTCAAAAAATTCACGACGTCCGCGGGCAATATCCGGTTCAATGCGGAGCGGACGGATCTTGGCCATGCGGACCGCTTCTGGGCGGCGGCCCTGGGCGTACACGCCGGCAGTACCGCCTGCGGCGGAATCATCGAGTTTGAGACGGCGGGCCCGGCGCGCGTTTTCTCCGGGATAAGGGGATTTACGGGAGGCGGAAGGCCGTCGTGGTGATAATGGGACTGCGCCTGACGGCGGCGCTGGAGCGGCGCCTGGCGCTTGGCGGAATGCAATGAACTTAACGGAGGAATTTTGATGCCTGAAGACCCCGAGACAGGAAGACAGGAAATAACGACGGACGCCAACCAGGCGCAGATAGTCGCTGACGCGCTGGCGCAGCCCGGGGACTATCCCGATGCGGACAAAAGACCCGTCGTCGGGGTCGAGGTCGCCTCGCAGATATCGGACCCCTGGTGGGCGTATTACACCGGTAAAATCCTCCTCAACCCTGACAAGACCCTCCGCACCGAAGGGCTCCAGAACACCGAGCTCTACGAGGACCTGCTGAGGGACGCGCAGGTCCGCTCCACTCTCCAGACAAGGCGTCTTGCCGTCATCGGCAAGGAATGGTCCGTAACGCCCGCCTCGGGGAGCAAACAGGCCCGAACGATCGCCGAATATGTGGAAAAAGTATTGCTCGGATTCGATTTCGATTCGGCCCGTCTTGCCCTCCTCCAGGGGATACTTACCGGGTTCAAGGTCTCGGAAGTCATGTGGGAATACTCGGATGGCGACGTCTGGATCAAAGAGATGATCGCGAAGCCGACCAGGCGCTGGTCCTTCGGGCTCAAACGGGAGTTGCGGATGCTCACCCGCGCGAACACGTTCGAGGGGGAGCCGGTGCCGGACCGGAAATTCCAGATATTCCGTTACATATCGGACAACGGCTCGCCGTATGGGGACGGCCTGGGGAACTCGCTCTATTGGCCGGTCTGGTTCAAGAAGAACGCCATAAAGTTCTGGCTGATCTTCGCCGAGAAATTCGGGTCGCCCACGGCGGTGGGCATGTATCCGCCTGGGACGGCAAAGGAGCAGCAGGACGCGCTGCTGGCGGCGCTCGAAGCCGTGCAGCAGGAGGCGGCGATCAAGATACCCGAGACGATGAAGATCGAGCTTTTGGAGGCCCAGCGCGGAGGTACGGTGAATACGTACGAGAGTCTCTGCCGGTTCATGGACGGCGAGATAGCCAAGGTGGTCCTGGGGCAGACGCTCACGACCGAGATGGGCAAAAGCGGGGGGTCCTTCGCAGCGGCAAAAATCCACGACGAAGTAAGGCAGGACTATATAAAAGCGGATGCCGACCTGCTTTCAAACTCATTGAACTGCCAGCTCATCAGGTGGATAGTCGATTTCAACTTCCCAAATGTGGGGAAATATCCGAGGCTCTGGATAAGAACAGGCGAGGATGTCGACATGAAACTCCTTGCCGACAGGGACCAGGTCCTCCAGAACATGGGCCTCGATATCCCCGCGGACTATGCGTACGAGACATATGGGATACCGAAACCAAAGACGGGCGAGGCGGTCCTAAAACCCGCCGCAAGGCCGGCCAAGCCTGCCCCTTCGGGGACGGATGCCTGCGCAATATAACTTGCCATTTAAAGGAGGCCTTCGATGTGGATAGCGGTTTTCAGGACGGGCAAACACATGGATTCAAAGGGGAATGAAAAGACATGGACGGAGGGGGACCTGGATAGCATCGTGTCCAAGTACAACCCAAAAGAACACGAAGCGCCGATTGTTATAGGGCACCCGAAAGATAATGCCCCGGCATACGGCTGGGTTGAGGGCCTCAAACGCGTGGGGGACACGCTCTGGGCGGACATAAAACCTGCCGTTGCCGAGTTCATGGGATGGGTCCAAAAAGGGCTTTTCAAAAAGCGTTCGATCTCGCTCTATCCCGATTTGGGCCTCAGGCACATCGGATTTTTGGGCGCTCAGCCCCCGGCCGTGAAGGGCCTGCCGGATTACGCGTTTTCCGACGGGGACGCGGCGGAAATAGAATTCGAGGAATTGGATTCCCGCCTTCGCGGGAATAATGACAGGAAAGGAGGACGTGGAATGAATTTTTGGGAAGAGCTTAAGGGCTTCCTGAAGGGAAGGGGCGTCGATGTGGGCGATGATTATCGTCCGGGTCAGGCGGGTTCCTTCACGGAGGCGGAGGTGGAGGCCGCGGTGTCTACCGCGGTCCGGAAGGCGAAGACGGAGATGGACGCAAGCTTCGCCGAGAAGGCCCGCCTTTTATCGGATCAAGAATCTGCATTGAGGACGAAAGAGGCGGAGTTGGCCAGGCGTTCGAGCGAGGCGTCGAGGAAGGAGATCGCGGACTTCTGCGAGCCCCTCAAAAAGCAGGGCGTCCTCATCCCGGCGATGGAAAAGATGGGCATGGGGATAACCTGCTTCATCCAGGCGATTGCCGCGCTTGAGCAGACTTACGAATTTGCCGAGGCGGACGACAAGGGTATAAAGGGCCGCCAGACGCCGCTCGAATTCATGCAGGCGTTTCTTTCCCACCTGCCCAGATCGATCGTGTTCCGGGAGATCGCCCAGGATAAGGATGATCCCGGGGGCGGCCCCGAAGAGCAGAAGCGCGAGCGGCTGATAAAGCAGTACGGCGAGCACAACAAGTGCGACTACAAGACCGCCATGCTCGCGGTATCGAAAGAACACCCCGAGTTGTTCGAGCTGGAGAAGAGGTAAGACATTGGAACCCACCCGCGCCATGTTCTTTAGCCGTCATTCCGGGCCAGAATTTTATTAAGGATAAAATCGGGCGGAATCCAGAGACTTTAAGACAACGTCACCGGGTCCCGGTTTTCACCGGGATGACGAACAAAAAGGCAACGGCGGGGGGGCGGTGAAAATAAAATGTAGGTTGGGTTAGCGAAGCGTAACCCAACAATTCGGAAAGGAGAAAAAGCCTTATGTCAATGCGCGCAACATCAGGAATCAGCAAGGCGGCCAAATGCACGGCCGCGATAGCCACGCAGTTTCTGCTTTGCACACCGGGAGCGGACGACGACACGTTTTCCGTCGCCTCCGCATCGACTAACCCGCTTGTAGGCGTCTTTCAATCGTCGACAGCGAATGCAGGTGATAGCGTCGAAGTTATGGTCACCGGCATCTCCAATGTCGTTCTGGACGGCAATGTGACGCGGGGCAATTACGTCACCTCGGACGCAAACGGCAAGGGCGTTGCGGCCGCTCCCGCTGCGGGAAGCAATAGCAACTACATCGGGATCGCGCTTGAAAGCGGAGTGGCCGGAGACATAATCGCGGTGCTGCTGTGCCCTGGAAGCATCCAGGGATAACGGAAAGGAGATTTAACCTATGCCACCTGTCGGACAGTTACATATCGATAGCGCGCTTACCAACCTCTCGGTGCGCTATCGCAACGAGGCGATGCTATGGCCGCTCGTGCTGCCCATCGTCCCCGTACAAAGGAGGTCGGACAAGTACTTCGTATACACCAAGGCGGACGCCTACACCCTCGCGGACGACACGGTCTTCCCGAAGACGCTCCCCAATGAGATGGACTGGGGGACCTCGACCGGAAACTATTCCGTCAGGGACCACGCCTTCGGCGACTGGCTCCCCGAGGAGGTCATCGAAAACGCGGACGTGCCCCTGCAGCCCGAGGTAGACACGAACGACTACCTGAACCTCCTGCTGGACATCGCCCAGGAAAACAGGGTCGCAAACGTCGTCTTCAACGCCGCCAACTACAGCTCCACAAACCAGTTGACGCTCTCCGGGACCTCGCAGTGGAGCAGTTCGGGCTCGACGCCCATAAACGACATCCTCAATGCGATCGAGAGCTGCTTCATGCGGGCGAACACACTCGTCTTCGGAATCCAGACCTGGATGGCGCTCCGGACGAACCCGCAGATACTGGACGCGGTGAAGGCGGCAACCAGGCTCCAGGCGGCCGAAGGCGGCATGGCCACCAGGGACGAGGTTGCCAGCCTCTTCGAGGTGGACCAAGTCCTCGTCGGGCGCGCGAGGTACAACACGGCCAAACAGGGGCAGACGCCCTCTTTCGCCAGGCTCTGGGGAAAACACGCCGCTGCCCTCTACGTGGAGAAAAACCCCGGCATCAGGTCCATCACCTTCGGGGCGACGTTCTCCGAGATGCGGAGGCAGACGCAGCGGGACTTCGATCCGAAGCGCGGCATCAAGGGCGCACATTACCTCAAGGTCGCCTGGAACTCGGCCGAGATTGTCATCGCAAACGACGTGGGGTACTTCGTCCAGAACGCGGTGGCGTAAAGTGGAACCCACCCGGAATTTACACCCCGGGCTTGCGCCCTCCGGCCTGTTTATTTATGTGGGGGGCTCGCGCCCCCCACTCCCCCGCCAACGGCGGAAGGATGGACGGAGGTATCAACCGTATCAGACGTATCAGTACGTAGGGGCGCTGCTTGCTGCGCCCTCCGTTAAATGCAGGGGCAAAAAGGAGGCTTGAAGTGGCGGAGAAAATGAAGAAATACATCGTCCAGACGAACATAAAGCACAACGGCATGCTCTACGCACCGGGCGAAGAGATAATGCTCACGGATGAAGAAGCGGAGAAAATCAAAACGTTTCTGAGATCGAAGGGGAAATCAAGCTGAATTGGGAAGCGCCGTGGGGAAAATTCCTTGCTTTATCTGCAGGTGGGCCGTCAAATGCGATGCCTGCGGCCACCTCATGGGTTGCAGGCGCGGGTTTGGGGGCATGAGCAGCCCCGATTCCTGCAGTGATTATGTGGCCAAAAACGCAGCCGGGCACGGATGGCCCGACTGGACAGGACCCGACTTGACAGGAGAAAAAGAAACGATATGAAAAAACTTTTACTCATAATGACCCTGCTTTTCCTCTCGGCCCAGCTCGGATTTTTTTACCCGGGGGTATGTGGGGCGGGCGCGCTCTTCGTCCCCTCGAAGACGGGCGACCTGGACGACTGGAAAAACGCATCGCCCTCAGCCGGCCAGTGCGCCGTCTGGAACGCGACTGATTCAAAATGGGAGAACGAGAACTGCCCATCCGGCAGCGGGGGAGGAGGCAGCAACGTAGTGGCCTCCGTTGATTTGACGAACCAAAATGCAATTATCCACTATACAACGCTATATACTGTTCCCGCCAGTGGATTTTATCTGATTTCTTGTTATACCAAAGTCACTCAGGCCGCCGGTACAAGCTCCTCTCTATCCGATGTGTATATAGAATATACGACGGAAGACGGGGTTGTGAAACAATCCGGCATAACCTCATCAACAAGCGGGAATTCCATAAACACTGCAATGGGGGGGACTTTGCTGGTTTATGCCAAAGCCGGGACAGGAATCCTGTATGAGACCCTGGATTATGCCTCATCCGGGACGCCGCAGATGTTGTATTCCCTGCACCTGAGAGCAGAGGCCTTATGATGAAAAAACTTTTACTCAAATCCATTTTGACATCATTGTTGCTTCTGGCCTTCGCGTTTCCCGCCGGCAGGGCCGGGGCCTCCACTGTCTCGGTCTGCAACTTCCCATCTGGATCGGCGGCCGAGGTGCGCGTCTATGACCTCACGGCGGGGGCGCAGATTACAAACTGGACGAACACCGGGGTCTCGGAGAGGGCCGTTGCGCTATCGACGTCCTGCTACGACTACACCGTGGCGCTGACCGCCGGGCACGCCTACCAGATAGACTGGGAGGACGGCGCCGCGCCCACGAAGGTTGCAAGCGAGACGCTCTGTGAAAACCAGACGGCGGTTGCCGCGATCCCCGTGAACCCGCTATTGACTACGGATACGAGGCTGAATAATTTAAATGCGCCGATTGGAAGCATCCCAACCAACCCGCTTTTGACGACGGATTCCAGGCTCAATTATCTCGATGCAGCGGTTTCCAGCCGGGCGACCCAGTCTGCCGTCACCACTTTACAGACCAGCGTGAATGCGGTCCCCACAAATCCGCTGCTGACGACCGACCCCAGGCTCAATTATCTTGATGCAAATATATCATCGAGGCTCGCCGCCTCAGCCTACGCCGCGCCGGACAATGCGCGCATTGGGCTCATAAACGGCGTGACGGGGCAAATCCAGTTTGATCCATCGCACTATGTGAAATCGGACCCGCAGGCCGCCATCCAGGCCAGCGTCTCCGCGCAGGACAAGGCCGACATCGAAAACGGGACGGTCATCCAACTGACCGGCAGCCTCACACCAGGCGCGTACCCGGCGAAGATGACAGTCAAGAGCGGGCAGCCGATGAACATTTTCCGCGGCGACAGCCCCACGATAAATATCAACCTGCCCGCCGGCTGGAATTTGCAGAGCCCGGCCGGACAGGCCGTATGGTTTGCGGTGAAGGCGGACCCGGCCGGCCCGGACGGCAGCGCAATAGTAAACGCGCAGGCGACGATCACCGGGACGCAGTCGGCGGCAATCACGCTCACCGGCGCGCAGACGGCGGCGGTGGGGCGCTACTGGGCGGAGTTTAGCGTGGTGGACGCCTCGGGAAACAAGCTCGTCGCCCAGCAGTTCAAGCTCAATATTTTACAGGACGTGCGGCAATGAGAAAGGAGGAGAGATAATATGCCTTACTCTCAACTGACCGATCTTCAAAACGTGCTGCTGGGCGACTCCCTCATCCAGCTTACCGACGACGAGGGCCTGGGCGTCATCAACCAGGCGCGCATAAATGAGGCGATTGCCGAGGGCGACGCACTGATCGACGGCTATTGCGGGGCGAAGTACCAGGTGCCCTTCAGCCCGGTCCCCGCCGTCGTCCGGAGCCTGAGCGTGGCACTGGCGATCCACAACCTCTTCGCCAGGAGGGTGGAGGAAGTGCCCCCCGTACACGAGAACCGCTACAAGGACGCGATACAACGGCTGAAGGACATCGCAAGCGGCGCGATGACGCTTGGCATCCAGCCCCAGCCCGCGGTACTCGAGGAGCCGGCCGCGAACTCGCAGAGCGTGGACAACCGGATCTTCACGACCGGCGCCACGGGTAACAACCCGGACAATCCGGCCCCCGGCCAGCTGAACCTGGACAATTATTGACATGACCTTCGTCGACATTGAAGACAATATCATCGCCGCCCTGAAAGCCGGGCTTCCGTACCTGAAGGCCGTGGAGACATACGCCGGGCAACTGGAAAAGGAGCTCGGGGAGCTGGCCCTCGGGTTCCCGGCCACCTATGTGGCCTATCAGGGCTCGACGTTCGAATGGGTGGACGGAGAGACGTGGCTGGAGAAGCCCACGTTCAAGGTGCTCGTGGCGGCCCGGAGCCTGCGGATAATATCCGGAATAAACGAGGATGTGAGGAAAGGCGCGCAGGGCGCTTACCAGGTGGTGACGGATGTGCTCGCCGCGCTTACGAACCAGACTTTCGGATTGGCCATATACAAGTTGCGGCCCGTGAAGACGGAGTTGTTCGCCGTCACGAAGACGACGGCGCTCTACGGGGTCGACTTCGAGACGCTGTTCGACACGACGTACCAATAAAGGAGGTTTCAGACCATGCCACTTAGCGCATCAGGAGTAAATGTAAAGGCGGCGGCGGCGATAGCGTCCGCCTGGGGCACGGCGGTCGCCTGCGGCGCCAACAGCGGCCTCCTCATCAAGCCGCACACGCTGAAAAAGACGAGGCAGGCCCTTATAGATGATTCCCTGGGCCTGTACTTCCCGCAGAACTCCGTAAACTCGCAGGTGAAGTGCGAGGGGGACATCCCCTCCTACCTGCGCTATGACGGGCTGGATTTATTGATCGCCCTGGCGATGGGCGCGACCGGGGGCACTCCCGTGCAGCAGGGGACGACGACCGCCTACGCGCAGACGTTCTCGCTCGCCAACACGCTGGACGGCCTCTTCGCCACGTTCATCGTCGACAACCGGATAAACATCGACGAGTACACCACGGTGAAGATAACGGGCTTCAACCTCAAGGGCCAGGTCGGAAAGCCGCTGGAGATTTCCTTCCACGCAATCTCCATCGACCGCATCACGAATAGCGTCGTGAACACGCTTACCACGTTTGCGACCGTGACATTTTTCGAGACCCTGAACCGCGTGCTCTACAGCCAGGGGCTCTTCCGGCTGAACACGGCCTCCGGCGCGGCCCTCGGCTCCGGAGACATCGTCTATCCGGATTCCTTCGAGCTCGACTTCAAGCGGAAGATGGCCGGCAAGTACGGCACGGGCACGACGATGGACCTGATAGACGAGCCCACGAACGACGGGCTGCCCACGATCACGCTGAAGCTCGAATTCCCGCGCTACTACGCGAACACGTATTTCACGGACTGGGACGCGGCCACAAACCTGAAGATGGACATGGCCTTCACTGGGGACGTGATAGCCACGGGCTATAACCGCTCGTTCAAAATCTCGCTGCCCAACCTGAAGCTGTCGAGCGTGGAGTTGCCGATCTCCGCGGGGATTTTAAAGCACCCGTTGGAGTTCCAGTGCCTGGGGGCGGTGACGGCCCCGACCGGCATGACGGTGACGAACCCGTTCGAGGTGGACGTGGTGAACCGGCAGAGCTTAAACGTGCTGTAGGATGCCAAATCCCCCCCTGCCCCCTCTTTGCTAAAGTGGGGTGAGGGGAGCTTTAACAATAAAAAAGGGGTCCAAAAGGAGGGTTGAATGGAGATAGGCGGCCTCAAGAAAACCGATTTCGAGGTGTGGGTGCCGTTCGGCGAGGAGCAAGACGGCGCGCGGGTCCTCGTGCGCTATGTCGGCCGCGCGGACGTGCAGGAGCTGAGGAAAAGGGCCGTGGTCGTCTCCTGGGACCGGCAGCACCAGCGGCAGGAGAGGCTCGACGGGATAAAGTGGGATGTCCTCCTGGGGCGCGCGGCCGTCCGGGACTGGAAGGGGTTTACCATGGAGGGCGCGGATTATCCCTACAGCCCCGAGAACTGCGACGAGCTGATGCGCGGTTTTACGGCGTTCGCCCGCTTCGTAAACGACGTGTGCGTGGACCTGCAGGCCCTCCAGGAAGAGGAGGCGAAGCAGCAGGCAAAAAACTCCTCGCGCATATCCGGTACCGAATAGAGAAGCCGGGTATGCGCTGCGAGAACTGCCTCGACATCGAGGAGCAGGACGGGGCGCCCGCGCCGTGCCATGTCACGGCAGGGCGGACGAATGGGTCTGCCCCTGCGGGCTGCCCCATCCCGCCATTGTCGGCCGACGAGGCGCGGATTCTCGATATGCGGGGGATGCTGATACAGCTAAAGGACCTGGTGGACGCGGGGACGGTGCTTAGGATGTATGGGGCGACGCTGGAGGAGCTGAGGATACTGGCGGCAATAGAGGAAGGGCTAAGGGAGAAGAAGTGAGTCATTCCGGCATGGCGGAAATAAGGATTGGAAGAGGGGAAGAAACAGGGCCGGCGGATGTTATTTCCAGAGGAGAAGGCGTTTTGCGATTAAAAGAGAAAGCACAATGAAAAAAGACCCAAGCACCGCGTTAACGAAAAAGGCAATCAAAAATCCGATTGTAAAAAGTGTCCAGAAAAGAACAATCAATTCCGGCTTGAATTCATCTTGGAGCATTTTAAGAATCTGGAGTATTTCTTTGCTGTTTGCAGTGGCTCTCCAAAGATATACGCGCCTTGCGATGGTAATGGCAAATATGAGCAAAAGTATTCCGAGGCCGATATGCCCCTTTATAACAGCCAAAATGCCGGCCGCGGCCAAGATACCTATAAAGGCATATAATTCCGTTCTGAATTCACATACAAATATTTTTATAATTTGCAATGTCTCTTCATATCGAGAGGCTGCGAGTATTTTTTCATCATCGTCCATAGGAGGGAGTATAGCATGGCGGAAATTAGGATTGTAAGACCAGAAACAAGTATGGGGGATGCATTGAACACAACCGGCACGGCTGCTGAGGAGCTAACATCCAGGCTATATGATTGCAGCAATGCGCTCCAGGATATGGGAAATGCATCCGGCCTTTTGAGTAACGCCTATGGAGCGTATTCCTCAATGGCTGATGGAATCGCAGGGCCAACTGCAAATGCAGATGAACAGCTTGGGGGAGGCGCATATGAAACTAATTGGGGTGGAGTAGTTGGAATTGCTGCTTCCATTGCCGCTATTCTTGAACTTTTAATGAGTATTTGGCATTCATTTGATAACACCGGCAAAGAGATGGTCGCGTCTGTACGCGAATTGAAAACGCCTCTGGAGAATCTGTCTAATACGGCTTCAGATATCAAGGGGGAGGTTATCCAGATAGAAGGCGACATCTCATCACGTAAAATCTCAGCGGAAAATTTCCATGAAGACGAAGCGGGCACATCCTCTGGATTTTTTCCGATTGGCATTACGAATACAGGCATTGACGGCTCGGCTTCGTCTTTCATGTTAAATATGGCCCAGGGCATAACGGACTCCACGGACACGCTCCAGGGCACGGTGCAGGACGCTTTTAACGTCATTCCCGCCTGCATAGACCAGACGATGGGCCAGGCGAACTCCCTTGTCCAGCAGGACATGTCCAACATAAGCGCCTCGATCGAGCAAGGGATGCAGAGCGCCAGCGCAGCATTCGCGCAGACAAGCGCGGACATGACCGGATTTTCGGCCTCCAGGACGGACAGTCTTGACAATGCCGCCTCTTCCGCGGATGACGCCATCTCCTCCATGGGCGGCGGTTTCGATAGCCTCTCCCAGGCCGCCGCTTCCGTGGACGCCGATTTCTCGGCCCTCGATGACACGAATGACGACTGGCTCACGAATGCGGACGATATGGGAAGCGGCTCCGGCGGCGGCAGCAGAAGAAGCGTCCGGCGCGGCAGGAGAAGCGCCGGGAGCAACAGCGCCTGGAGCGGCGGCGCGCAAGGCCCAGCAGACATCGCAAGCGCATACGCCCAGGCGGCGGCCGGCCTTGCCGAGGCGCAGAACCCTGCACTGGAGACAGAGTTCGGAGCGGAGTTCGCGCAGAGCCTCCAGGTGCAATACCAGGCGCAGGTAAACGCTTATCAGGAGATGATGGGCATCAATACCATAGGCGGCGCATCTTCATCCGGCGGAAGCGGCGGCGTCACGGTCCAGATAAGCGGTATCACGGTAAACAGCACGGGCAACATAAACGACTCGGGAGACCTGGCAAGCCAGGTGGAGACGGCGATCGCGCAGAACATCCAGCGAAACGCAAGCCAGATAACAACCGCGCTGAAGCAGGTGGGGATATGAGCCTCCTTTCCTGCTATCAAAACATTTTGGAGACCTCCTCGGTCACGCTCGCGCAGGGCGCGGTGAATGCCAGTTATCCGCTCTACCGGCTGTGGGACCGCGACATCGGGCGGATGTTCGAGGCGGCGGCCGCGGCCACGATTGAGGTCAGGATCGATCAGGGCGCGGTCCCCGCCGGCGTCGATCGGCTTTTCATACCCGGGGGCCACAACCTAAGCGGTGTTGCGCTCGATCTCCAACATTCTGACGACGATGTAACCTATACGTCCATCGGCGCATGGGCGCAGGCGGATGCAAACCTGATCGTAAAGAGTTTCACCACGGCGGCCCACCGCTACTGGAAGTTCATCGCCGCGAACCCGGCCTTCGCCCCGCAAATGGCGGAGCTTTTTCTCACGTCCACTTACACGTGGGAGAAACTCCCGGGCCGCCCGGGCGGCCCGTTCGAGGATGTCTTTAATGTAAAAAGCGACGTTACGGCAAGCGGGCTGGACAGGTTTCTGATATTCGGCAATTCGAAGCGGCAGCGCATCTATAAAGTGGTGAACGCGGGCGCGGCCCAGCAGGCGAACGCCCTCGCGCTGAACGCGGTATGGTCCGGGGCGATGCCGTTCTGGCTATACGACCACGAGGGCAACTGGATCTTCGGGAAGCTCGCCAAGCCCCTAAACCTCAAGGAGACGGGCGCGGGGAAGTTCGAGTTCGATTTCAATTTTCTGGAAGTGCTGGGCTAACACCCATCTTTTAAAAGGAGGACTTATGGACATCAAAACGGGTTTGAGCTTCAGGGGGCGCATCAGGGTGGAGAAATTCGCGGAGGGGGCGAGCTCGCCCTGGGAGGTGGTCGAGGCGGAAAACCTCGGCCTGACAGCCGGCATCAATGAAATTTTGAAACTCGCCACGGGGCAGGGCGGCACGACGTTTACGAACACAACAGCAGAGGTGGGCATCGGGGACTCGAACACGGCCCCCTCGGCGGCGCAGACGGACCTCCAGGCCCCGACGAACAAGACGTACAAGCCGATGTCCGCAGGGTATCCGACCGCGCCGTCCGGAGGCCAGGTGCAATTCCAGGCGACCTTCGGCAGCGCGGACGCCAATTACGCCTGGAACGAGTTTGTGATAAAAAACTCCACCTCGGGCATCTGTATAAACCGCTCGACAAACAGCGGGGCGGGCTTCGGCACGAAGGTCTCCGGGACGACATGGACCGCCACGGCGACGATAACGATAAGTTAAAAGGAGGCGCTTATGCTGCAGAAGAAAAATTTTTCCAAATCGACCCTTGGCGCGGCAATAACATCCACCGCCGCGTCCCTTACGGTCGCCGCGGGCGACGGCGTGAAATTCCCGCAGCCGGGCAATTTCATGGCCGTCCTATGGGGCGCGGCATATTCGGGCCCGGACCAGGACCCAAACGCCGAGATCGTCCTCGCCGCGTACTCTTCGGCTGACGCCTTCACCATCACGCGGGCCCGGGAGGGCACGACGGCGGGCGCCTGGAACTCAGGCGACCATATCGCCCATATCGTCACGGCCGGAACTTTTTCCGATTTCGACATCGTTGGCGAGATAAAAATGTACGGCGGCGCGACCGCCCCTTCGGGCTGGCTCATCTGCGACGGCTCCGCCGTCTCGAGGACGACTTATGCCGGGTTGTATAACGCGATTGGCGCAACATTCGGCGCGGGCGACGGCTCCACGACCTTCAACCTGCCCGACATGCGCGGGCGCGTCCCGGTGGGCGTGGGACAGGGGACCGGGCTTACAGGCCGCGCGCTTGCGGCCGCGGCTGGCGAGGAGACGCATACGACCACCGTAAACGAGCTGCCTTCGCATCAACACACCGAAACGGGGAACAATGGCGTCGCGGGCAGCAATGTTGTGAGCGCCACGACAAATGCAACAGGGGCGAATGCCCTCTATAACGCGTCGGCGGCGACTGGTGGAGGCGCGGCCCACAACAACATGCAGCCGTACCTGGCGGTGAATTTCATCATCAGGTACTGATGCATAACCCACCCCCGGACCCCGGGGGGTCCGGCCCCTCCCAAGAGGGGATGATTTTAAAATCCCCTCCCTGGGAGGGGTGCAGGGGTGGGTCAAATAAAGGGGAAGATTAAGGCGAAATGTACGGCTCTTACACATACGGTTTTCCAACTTACGGCGATGCCGCTGTCATACCGGGCCCTGCAATCAACGATGGGGCCGCGCTCTCGGATTCCCTTTCGGTCATTGCCGCGACTGGCGCGGCGGATGGCCTTGCGCTTTCGGATTCGGCAGGCGTAACGGCAGCAATACCGCAGGCGGACGGGGTCGTCCTTGCCGATTCGCTTTCCGTCCTTAAATGGGGCCAGGCGCTTTCCACCGTGCGGGACTCCTCCCGCTTAAAGCCGGTCTACCTTATTCAACTTGCGCTGAAAAATGGAGGTCCCACACTATATTTCTCCGACAGGAACATCGCGGTGGGAAACCAGCTCTACGAGGGCTATCTGCATGATCTGTCCGGTGTCGCCCAGGAACTGAAACGCGCGGACTCAAGCGCCATGAACGTAAACCTCGAGCTCTCATTCAGAAACGACAAGATAAGCTGCGCCGGAGCTGATTACGGCCATCTTATAGAACTCGGGGCAGCATATCCGTTCGAGACCGCAACCTGTGTAATCTCCGAGACCGCCTTCGACCGATACGGGCTGCCCGCCCAGCCCGCGGTCGTCTTCAAGGGCGTGCTGGACTGCCCCCAAAACATAGATTTGATGGGGTTTAAATGCAAGGTGAGCACAATGCCCACGTATATGGACGCCAGATGGCGGCAGACGCAGCTCGACCTGGTGGATTTCCCCGCGGCGACCGATGATGTATCCAAGTGGGTGCCCGTCGTCTACGGCTCGGATATCCTGATGCCAGCGCTCCGCGTGGACTGGACCAAGACGACCCTTCTCAATGCCATCGCGGCCACGGACACAAGCCTCGAACTCTCCGACGTGACGGGTTTTGCCTCCTCCGGAGAGGTGATGATAGACGACGAGGTCATCGGCTACGCGGGCAGCTCCGGCCGGACGTTGACGGGCCTCACGCGCGGGGCAGACGGCACGGCCGCGCAGCCGCACGGGGAAAATACGGACGTCATCCCATATCTGGCCTCCTACGACTGGGTGCTTGCCGGGCACCCGCTTGCCGCCGTGGGCGACGTCTTCGCCGAGATAAACGGGAAACTCTGGCTGGTGGACGGCGGGGTGACGGCGCTCTTCGACAGCGACGGCTATATGAAGCTGCGGGCGTCCAGCGTCATAAGCGCCGGGGGTGTGCTCGACAACATAAGCGTCGTGGACACGACCGCCATAAACGACGGGATCACGGTGAATGACGGGATTAGCGTCTCGCAGGGCTCGCACAGCCATTCGACATCCTCCACCGGGCGTCTCATCCCGACCGGCGCAACCTATTCCGGCAGCAGCATAAGCTGGGCCGGAAGCGCCGGAAACGTCTGCGATCAATCCGATGCGACCTATTTTGAGGCCATGGGCGAGGCGGCTGCGGGATGGGGCAAGATACAGGTAAGTTTCGCCGGTTATGCCGGGCCTCCCCCGGATGCGGTCTATCTCTGCATGACACACCAGTCCTATACGGGCAGCCCCGTAACCGCACAGATAAGCGGCGACAACTCCACCTGGTACAATATCGACGGCTCGCAGCAGAAGGTCACGCAGAAGGTATATTGGGGCACATCGGTGCCGTCCTTGATGTGGGCGTATTTCAATAACCCCTCCGGCTCGACCGCCATGTACATGAAGGTCTTCGAGATGTGGCTGGAGGTGCAGACAAGCCATACGGGGGCAAGCGCGGCGGCCGGGGTCGCCAAGTCCGGCACGGTCTCGAAGGGCGGCACGGTGACGAAATCCGGGCAGGCCTCGAAGGACGGCACGATAATCGCCACGCACACCGTGGAGCGCCTGCACGCCGTCGTGAACGGCTACGCGGACGACGCCTACGGCACATATACGGGCGCGCCGGGGGCCGTCCTCGAGCGGCCGGACGCGGTGATAAGGCATTTTCTGGAGGTGGCAAGCGGCATCTTCACGCCGGCGGACATCGATGCCGCATCCTTTTCCGCCGCGGGCTCTTTTTACGCCGCAAACGGCTACAAGCTTGCCTTCGCCCTGGACAAGAAGGTAAAACCCTCGCAGTGGCTCTCCGAGCTGGCCTTCGAGTCCAGGAGCACGCTGGTATACACCGCCGGGCTCTGGCGCTTGAACGTCATCCCGGATGCCGCGCCCGCGCCGGTAGCGACGATCACGAAGGATGAGCTTGCCGGCAAGAACACCATGTTCTCCTTCGGCAAGACCGACTGGCGGCAGATATCTAACCTCATCGTCGCCTCCTATGACCGCCAATACTCGACGGTGCCGGGCAAGAGCCAGTCCGGCTGGCTTGGGACGGTCGAGGCCCAGGACGCGACGAGCCAGGGCGTCTACGGGGTATTCAAGAAGGAAATCCAGTTTGAGGCCATACGGCTGCCTGCGATGGCCCAGAGCGTTTTAAATCATATCCTTTTAGAGCGGAAAAACCCCACCCTCACCGTGCAGTTCGATATCTTCTGGGAGCATTTCGACCTGCTTGTGGGCGACACCATCCAGGTGCAGAACGATATCTTCAGTGGCTCGCTCTTTTTCCTCGAGGAGATCAAACGGAAGGACGCCTTCCGGGCTGCGGTGAAGGCCGTGGGATGGTGGGTGTAGGGGAGGGGGCCAGCTTGCGGCAATAACTTGGAAGTGGGATAATAGATGGAAACTATAACGATGCCATAAGAACTATAACGCCTGCGGGAGACATT
>JAEHJW020000143.1_pt1 | contig 19783 bp, 21 predicted proteins | sample 9271431 | NCBI WGS metagenome assembly JAEHJW02 | reverse complement strand
TTGGGTGGCTGTACCCTTTACTTATTTTGCTAGTGAAGTTGGCGATCAAGCTACGGCTGAACAATGGTTAAAAGGTGCTATGGGACCTTTGGAATATCCTACTGTTGCACAGGTTGGACGCTTACTCTTAATAACTAATACTGTTGGCGGTAAAGTAAGACAAATTCAAGCTCATGCTTCATATGCCATTAAAGATAGCTTACAACTTAATGGTTCTGATATTATCTTATCAGAAGCTGCTTTCATTTCTCTTGGTGGAACTACCTCACCCAGTTCAAGTATATTGAATAATATTTCAATTGATGGTTGGGTGAACCCTAGCAACAAAAACTTAAAAGGCGGTCCAGTAGCCGCGAGTATTCCTCCCAGTCCTAGGTCTAAAGGGGTGGCACCGCAATCAGCATCGCAAAATGGGGTATTTCCACAATGGGAATACAATTTACTAAATCCTCGACTTAGTACTAGTGAATTAGGTCCTTCAGCGTCACCTTCGGCAAAAGCACGAAATAGTAATTATGAACAATGGGAATATGAACTTTTAAGTGGGCTTGGGGGTAATCCTAATCAATTACCAGTAAGCCTAGAAGCTCTTGCACGAATGGCTCACATGGAAGGTGGTGCAGGGCATTTTAACTGGCTTAATATTTCTTCTCCACCACAATATCCAATAATTGGTGCAACAGGCGTACTAAAAGGGAATCCAGATTACATTGCTGTATTCCCTAATACAGCTGCTGGAGTTGCTGGAACAATTGAATTCTTCAATAACTCAACTTATTCGCAAGCATTTAAACGTGAATTGCTTAACCCAAATGCTACTTTAGCTTCAATCGCTGCGTCAATGCAAGGTAGTTCATGGGGTCAAGCTGACATTAATGCAGTTCTTTATGGCAGTTCAGCTGCACCAACTAACCAAGGTAACCCCAATAATATAGCTGGTTTGAATAATAGTACTGGCAATTACAACTTTAATACCACGCAAGGAGTAGTTGGTTTTGACGCCAACTCAACAATTCTAGCTGGCTCTCCCCGTGCATTCATTACTGATGTTTCAGTTCTTTCAACCCTTACTACATTATCTACAATGGGGCTAAGAGAATTCCAAAGTGGCCCAGATGGTAGTTTCTTATCTTGGTACCCAGATTACTTTGGGTTATATGGGACTGCTCCAGTTTTAAGTGTATACGATATTGAAATAATTGACTTTAGTATTTATCACGATGACACTCAGTTATATACACATATTGGTGTGAGTGGTGACCCAACTTCAATTGGTTCTGTGTCTTTGGTTGACTGGTTAATGACAAATGGAATTATTACCATTGAAAATAACGCTATTTTAGGATTATTATTTGGTACTGATCCTGCTACTATTAGCACATCAATGAATAGTTTATTAGCACAAAAAATTGATATTAATACATTTGCTAAACAGTTCTTAAAAAGATATGGTATGAGGCCATATGTTGACTCTGAACCTATGATTCGGTCAGAACTTATGGAATTTATGTATGCTTTACAAGAATTCTTATATTTGTGGTCACAACAATATGCTACTAATGTTACATTTACTTTTATGCCAGAACTATATCCTGGTATGTTAATTGAAATTGCTGATCATGGAATTCAGGTTTATGTTCAATCAGTAAGTCAAAGTTGTTCACGAGATGGAGGTTTTACTACCAACGCAGTCGTGACATCTCCAACTAGAATTATTGGTAAAAAGAGTATTCAAGAAAATGGTAAAACAAAAATAATAAATAACGTAGTACCACTTGATTTTGGTTATCCAATTGCTCAATTATAATTTGATTAATATTAATAGATATGGTATACTTAATATAATATGGTTTTAAGTCAAAAATCTGTTCTTGGTAGCTTGGCTGGCGTTACACGTAGAGTTACATTAATAACTAACCCCACTTATTCTACTTCAACTGGTAGTTGGCTCGTTAATGGTTTAGATGCTGATAACCAACAATGGCAGATTGATCTAACGGTTCTTCCTCCTGGGATAACACAGGACTTAATAAAAGCTGGGCAGCAATGGTTCATAGAACGAACAACAACCTATAATAGGCTCACACTTTTTGTTGGAGAAATGGCTATAAAAACTAGTAAACTCCCTGGTTTTCATGGAAGATTTTATAGTACAACAAGCCAATCAACTACAGCCAATACACCTACATTAGTTAGTTTTAATGCAACTGAAGATAATTTGGGGTTTCGTCTAGCTAGTAATACAGAAATTATTGTAGAAAATACTGGAGTTTATTATATACATTTCAGACTTCAAGCCTCTTCAACGACTTCTGTTACACAAACTATTAATAGTTGGTACCGATTAAACGGAACTGACCTTGCTTATAGTGCTAATGAGAATACCTTAACGGGTAATGGTTTAGCATTAATTTCGAGAAACGAAATGTTAAATTTGAACACAAACGATATATTACAGATAGTATGGGCCGCTAGCACTAGTAATGTTTCTCTGACCACTCAACCAGCACAAACTATACCCTTTACAATGCCAGGGGTCCCTGCTATGGCTGTCTCTATTTTACAACTATAACAAATCGCTTGAGATACTGAGAGACCATAAGATGAAGACATTAACTGTGCAGAATGGAGATCTGCAACTCGACAATTCAGGCAGATTAATGTTTCAGGCTGGTGCCAATAAATTAATTCAAGATCTAACCTTGTGGCTAGAAGAGCCAATTGGGACTGGTTTTACTACTCCTAATTTTGGTAGCACTCTTCCAGACTTTATTGGACAAAACTTTACCCCTTATTTATCTGCTAAAATACAAGCTGAAGCCTTAAGAATATTTACACTTTATCAGCAAAATCAAATTTCTGCGCTTAAGAATGCTCAAAATCTATCACAGTTGGGCAACTGGAATAAATCTGAGATTATTAACTCTATTGATAATATTAGTGTATACCCGGATTCTAACCTACCAACAATTATAAATGTAGCTGTAGATATTACTACATTATCTAATCTTAGTATAACCATTAATCTATTTGTCACTTCTAACGGTATACAGGTGAAACAGTAATGGCACAAGCAGTATCTATTCTTCAACGGCTCTTAACGAGTCTTATTGCACAAGACCCTACATGGGATGTTTCAGTTGGATCAGCAACTTATAAAATTTTTGAATCAATAGCTAATGAATTAGCCATTGCAATCAATACAAATACCCTTACCTCTTACAGTTTTGATGTAAAAAGTAAATCTGGAATAGCATTAGATGCTTTCGTTAATATATTTGGTATTAACCGTAGACTTGGGACTAGAGCAGTTGGTTCTGTATCATTTAGCTTAAGTTCTCCAGCCAATCAAATCCTGACAATCCCAATTGGTACTCAAGTTTTTGTTCCAGGGTCTCAGTCCAATACAGGGAATAATATATATTTTACTACAGTAGCTACTGCCTTTATTGGGATTGGACAAACTGAGGTTCAAGCCCCAATTCAAGCTGTTCTACCTGGTAGTTTCAGTAATGTCCAGGCACAAACTATTACCTCTGTAACAACTGCATTAATAGGTAGTCCATCAGTTACTAATTATACGCCAGCTCAAGGTGGTACAGATACTGAAACTGATATTCAGCTACAAACCAGATTTTTACAAACTGTATTTTCTAATATTTCTGGTACCGTAGATAAATATGTCCAGATGGCATTGCAAGATTCTAATGTTACTCAAGTCAATGTTGTTGGCGCTCAACAAACTTATACTGAACAGGATCAAGTTTGGACTACAATAAGTGGCAATAGTACTTTTATTCCAGCATTAAGTTTTCAAGCACAATTAACAGCAACTAGTGGATCAAATACTGCAAGCTTAACCAATGGTAGCTTTCCACCAAACGTAACAGTAAGTGGAACACAAATAGTTACGGCCCCAGCAGGATGGACTGGCACCATTGTAAACAATGGTTCTAATTATATATTAAATACCACCGTTTCTGGCAATACAGTATTTACTGTTAAATATATATATCCCAGTGCTACTACTTTTAGTGGCTCTAGCATTATATCGGGTATTGCTGCTTTTGCTGTGAGTGGTCTATCTATGTTGGGTGTTAATACAACAGCAACTTATTCTGGGACAGCCATTTCAAGTGTTGGCAACATTACCTTTAACCAACCAACTGGCTTTAACTTAATTATTAGTAGTGGTACTGTTAGCGGTTGGAATTCTATTACATCTCAAATACCTGATTCGAAGTATACATACCCAGAAGGCGGAGAAAGTATAGGCCAGAGTCTTGGATCAGTAAACCAGACCCTATTAACTAATGGACAGGATTACAATTACCCCACTTCCAGTGGAGTACCTTTAATCATTACATTCAATCCAAATCTTTTGAATGCTCCATTGACTTATACTGGCGAACTTCTCCAGATGCAATCAGAATATATACCAGTATCATCAAGAATAAGTAATCCAGCAATTAATTCAAATTTTGTTGATGTGTTTATTGATGCTAACAATGCAACATCTACTACTGAACAAATATTACTTAAGCCAAGTATAGTATTTACTAGTGGCATAACTAATGGATTATATAATTCAAATAACTTTAATTTTGCTAATGGCCTTAATTGTATATCTGGCACTGCGCTAGCTGAACCAAATGTTGGCGATTACTATGTTGGATTTGCCAATAAGCCAGCAATTAACTGGCCAGCTCAGTTAGTTTCTGGTAACCTCCCATCATTTATAAGTCTAACCAGCGTTTCTGGTTTTACTAGTGTGACTAATATACCAATCTGTACAGAATATGTAAACGCAACGCCTCCAGTTATAGCAGGAATTTCTGGGACAGTTGGAACAAATGCTTTAACAACAAACTCTAATATCTCTACACTATATCCTGGGCTAGTAATATCAGGTACTGGAATTGGAACCACCACCACTTTAAGCGGTGTCCCGTTTAATACTTATGTGCTCAGCCTTTCGAATGGCACTCCTAATACAATATATTTATCGAATTCATTAACATCTAATGTCACCACATGCACTGGTACTTTTGTAACAATTGGGTATCCAGTTTATGACAATACTAATAATGCAGGGTCGGTATTAGATATGACCGGTATTGGGATTGATAGTAATGAACAAGCTGGGTATCGATCACAGAATTATTTCCCGTGGTCTGCTAGTGGTATTACAACTGCCGTTGGCACGGTAATGCATAACTACAATTATGATGTTACACAAGTAAATGATTTAATTCAACAATCCAGAGTAATAGGTACTAATGTTTTGGTGCGACAGGCTCAATACTTAAACCTTATAATTAATCTATCAATAATCTATGTACAAAATGCTAATATTCCTGTTGTAAATTCTGCTATACAAAATGCATTAGTACAATACTTAGCGTCTATTTCTTATGATCAAGTCATAAACTTCTCTAGTGTAGCATCTGTGGTTTACAATGTTGGTGGAGTAGCTTCTGCTAGAGTATCCAGACAAAGTGATAACCCAAACCAATATGGTATGTTAAGTGTTCCGTTGGATGGCACTCTAACAAATGCTGTACAATATACATCAGATATTTTGTTGGCCAATAATCAATTGGCTCAATTATTTGGTATAAATATAACTACTTTTGGTCTTAACAACTTTTAAGTAAGAACTAAATAACTATGTCAGTTGTATACCCACTAAATATTCCTCAAACATTACCATGGAAAGTTAGAAACTTCCCTGATGATGTATATAATTTTAATCCCACCGATAATTTAACTCAACTAATCGCTATCTTGTTTGGCCCAGCGGGGACTGCTCAGTTAGATCGTATCTATACAGCCGCTAGAATTAATCAAGAGAATCTAGAATTTTCTGACCTTGATAATATTCTTGGAATTCTTTTAAATACTAGAAGATTAGTAAAAGAAATGTATAGCATTACTAATAATCCATTTACTGACCAAATCAGCATTGCTAATTGGGAAGAAGTAATATCAAAAGATTCAGCTTATCGGGAACGGCTAAATGGAGTTAGCAGTGCTATTTTACAAGGTGCTACTCCTTTAGGATTAAGGAATATTGCTAATGCAACAAACTCCTTAGAAAATAATATTATTGAAGTTTGGAATGTAACAACTTCTGGAACAACTATATCTGGGACTAATTACAATACTAGAGGCTTTGGGGTAAATGAAACTGTAATAGTCCCATCCGTACCGAGTGATCTAACATTTAATAATGACTTACAAAGGGATACTCTTCAGAGTCTTTATAATTTAAAACCTGTTGGCAATATAATTACAATTTCTAGTGGAATAAATCCATATAATAATTTGAGTTATACTGTTACCTCAGGTAATTCTGAATTCTTTTATTTAAATCGTCAAGTTATTGCTAGTAATGTTAATGCACCATCCTCAGTTTCTAATACAAGTAATACTGCCGTGAATAGTAGATACTACTTAAAGAATGGAGAAAGTGTGGACGCACCACACTTTGCTCACTTAATAGCAGAAGAATCAATAACTGATTTAACACTCAATATTTCAAATGTCCAAATTATCCCCTTAAGTTCTTTGTCAAGTACTGGAGAATTACCTGGTTATAGCACAACATTACCTATAGGTAATCCTAGCCTTTCAATAACCGCTACAGTTTATGGAAATTGCTAAAATTATGAAATTATCTAATACCCCTAAAATATATGGTCTTTTTGATCCAAGAAAGCCTGATGATATTAAATATGTAGGGAAAACTATACATAACTTAAATTATCTGAAGAACACAAAAGAAAAATATCTGAAGGTTTTAAAAAAAGGTAAATAGCTAGTGTCCCCACTAAATCCACCCAACCTTAATCCACTTTTAACATTCCCAGATAATTCTCAATTAGCGGAGATGTCAATAGATGGCATAGTAATTGACCGTATATATGGGGCAACTGGTGTTTTAGATACCCTCCAAAATACATCCACAGCACAATATCAAGATCCAAATAGTAATCAGATTAACCCTCCATTCCAGGCATCACTACAAAATCAGGGCAATAATACTGTTTGGTATAGTACTTTAGTCGATGATGTTTACAATACAGGATTTGCTTTAGCGTTTCAATTTAATAAAATTACATATGTTAATTATATTACTTTTGATATACTGAATGTTCCTTGTTCTTGGTCGCTCTTACAAGTTAGTGGGACTTATAGTCCAGTAATTGGAGGGGTTCAACTAGCTCAAGGGATAGTAAACGGAACCAATAGTCAGGGTTGGATTAACTTTGAAGAAACGCTAGCAGAGACTTATGAATTCAATAGTAATACTACTTTAGTTTTAGTTATTAATAAATTGCCTACTGGAACTCAGTATCAATTAGGTGTGCAAAATTTCTTATCTAAATTAGTCGTGAGGACTATTAATGATTTAGAAATAAATGGCACACTTATAAATAATTTTATTACTCAAAATAATTTTGGTTTTATTGAAATATTCACTCCAAATATTTATAATTATAGTAATTTTCAAACTCCAAATCAAAGTAACTTATATTGGAAATGTACACCTCAACCAGTGAAGGATGCAGTTGTTTGGTTTACATTAGATTTGGGCCAAACTCAAGTAATTAATAGAATGTATGTTGATCCATTATATACTGGTTGCTCCTTCAATTTATATTGGAGTTCAGATAGTATTAATTGGACGCCAATAAATCAGGATCTAACTTTGCATAAAGGTATTTATAAATTGAACCCAATTTGTGCTAGATATCTTAAGTTAGAATTCTCGCAATTAGTTCCTGAAGTTTATGATTTACCATTTGAATCTATCGATAGAGTAATACAAGTATTTCCAGATTATATTGACACATACTTTCTTGGCTTGGAACAAGCACTTCTAGATGCCCCTGCACAAACTTACAATAACTTAGTTGGTAATAGCCCTAATGTTCTTTACAATAATTCTCCAAGCATCACTAGTAATTATGGAGCTTTAGTTGGACAACTAACTCCTAATCAATATGGTGGATCTTCTACAAATCTTGGCTTGGCTAATTTGGGAGCCAATAATTCAAATTATAGTGTGGTAGATCCTACAGTTTCATATAAGAATTTACAGAATGTCGCAAACGAAGGAAGTATTTTCTCTAATGTGGGTGATACTCCATTCATGAATCGTAGATTTTACCAGAGTGGACCACACATGTATAAGGATGTTTTAATCAATCAAACTTGGCATCAAGCATATTTTGTTGGCATTAAGTACCTAAGTTTTTACAATAAAGAAGAAATTGGATTCCCACAATAATGGCAGTTTTTACTGATTATTTCTTTGCTGTTGGTCCAAACAATAATCAAATAGCTCCGAACACATTAGTTGGCTCTGGAACAACTGCCACTTTGGTTTCTGGGCATGGTGGATATACAGGGCATGCAGGCAGTATGGTGGTAACAAATAATTTACAGACAATACAGAGTTTTCAGAGTTTTAATATAGCTAGCATTGCTACGGACTGGCAAAGTTTTTTCACTTCGACAACTACACTTTTACAAAGTAACGTTCCAAGTCTCTTAGGTCTTACTATTTCTGGAGTTTATTATACTTCAAACCAAACTAACCCTAATTATGGAATTTATACATTTAGTGGATCTAATGGCAATAGTTATGTTCAAACTACTTTAGGTGGTGGTCAAAACCTATTAACTACTAATGAGGCAAACTTTCTTGCTGGTGGGTGGTCAGCCAGTAATGTAACTTCTGGTACTAATGTTACTATATCGGGGTTAACCTCACTTTATACCCCACTTCTTTCTAATAAATCTTATGGTGCATCGTATGGTGATTTCCCTTATGGCACATCAGCATATGATGCTTCTGACTTAGAGGGCATTAATATTAATGCATATGATTATTTGGTAGCTGCTTCTGGAGTTGGAACAGTTACTATGTCTATCACTTATTCTTCCACTATTTCAGGGACAACTCCTGTTGACCTTGTACAATCTTTTGTAGTATCGGGTACAAGTAATCTTAACTTTTTAACAGACCAGCCACTTAATACTAATAAAATTAATGTAGCATTAACAACTAGTGGTCAAATTACATATTCAGAAGCTGGCCTATTTAATGGTTATACCTTATCGTGGGTTTCTCCTCTGTTAACAGACAGCATGAGAATTTCAACTGTTGCTAGACTTTTCCTCCCAAATACAAGTACTGGTACGTACACTCTTTCTCTTTATAGTAATAATGGCACTTTATTATCTAGTAACTTTTTTACCGGATTACCCACACAGGTATGGATTGATCTTACCGTAGACTTTATATTACCACCAGGGGTAAATAATCAATCATACTACGCTGTATTAACGCAAAATTATTCTACAGAAGTATACGAACTTAGTATGTTTGGTATATTTTATAATCCAGTTTCTTACGAATTTAGTACTGATAATTCTAATTGGTATCCAATTATTGCTGGAATTAATGATGCATTTACTTTAATAAATACTGACCAATCTACTCAAAACTTTTACTTAAAAGTCACTTTTCTAGAAGATAATACAACGCTTAACGCAATACAAATTATACCTAAACTTACTCAAACACCTTTTTATAATTCTACTAATATTAACTTCTTAAGTGATCCTAAAATTAATGAAGAAGTTGATAGAGCACCAGTCCATTTGCAGTCACTGTTCCAGCCTATTGCTCTAGACTTTCCATTTATTTATTCCCAACAGGAATTAATGAATGCTAAAACACCATTTATATTATAATCTAGTCGCAGCAGCTGTCCCTAAATCCGCATTGATTACAGCGGTAATGCGCGTGCTCTTGTGACATTTTTATGTCACAAAAAGGGCAAAATAAATTAGGGGCTAGTGGGCAATGGGAAGTTTTAGAAACCTCTGCCATTACCGTATCTTCCTCTTGCTGGATTATGACTCTGGTTATTGTAACTTCTCCAGGTATTAGAGAATGACTTTAATTTCTGGCGTCCCGATACTCTCCCAACACTAGAAAGTTCATTAGGAGTATGACTATGGTAACCACCCATAGCTGCAACTCCAAGAGTTGTTTTGCCTAGTCGATCTCGCAATTCTAACTTATGGAAATTGTCTTCTAGAAGGTTATCAACACAATGCATTATACAGTCTGAAAGATCTTCTGTACGGATTGGCCCATAACTTTGTTTTTGGACTTTACCATTCTTTAACTGTAGGAATTTTAGTTCCTGTTCTAAGAGACAAGTCTCTTCAGGACCAAATTGGTCTTTGAAAGAGTGTACCCAGTTCATACCAATTGCAGACTTAAATCTTTCAGCTCTTTGCATATTAGATTGTAGTGAAGCTTTTTCTTCTAGGATCATAGCTCTGTGCGCTGGGCGCATTGAACGAAGACGCTTCTTTAGGCTATCAACTGTAACAAAACTACCATATTGGTCAAAAGTAAATTTACGTATTGATCTAAATTTATCTAAAACATCAATTAGATCGTCTTCAATTAGAGCATAATCAATTTGATGCTCGGGGAAATCTTCTGGCTTATAACAATTTATATAGTCAACAATAACGTGTGTCCAAGTTTCATTATTCTCAGCATCGTAAATTTCTTCGGAGTGAGCTACCATAACAGCAAAGTTATTATTGTTCTTACTGGGGTCGGCATGACCATAATATATATAACCAAGTTTACCTTGATCCTGTGGAGTCAAAATTCTTTCTATACCAGTACTATCTTTAAATGGCTGGAATATTCTTTCAACAATTCTTGGATTTAAGAATGCGTCACTAACCTTAGCCCATTGGCTTAAACGCTCTACTCTAAATGTTTCTGGTTCACGTTGTTCAAGAGCCCTCATTGCGTTATCGTACAACTGTGGGACTTGTCGTCTGTTAAAAGGTAGACCTTCACATGCTTCTACATTATCCCAATCTTCATAAGGACTATTGTGTGTTATCAACCCATTATCGGTAACATATAATCCATCTTTAGCTTCAACTGAAATACACTGAACTTCTTGTTCACCAATGTATTCTACCTTTGTAATTCTACGAACTGGGGTAAAATAAGGTTTATCTAATTTTTGATTCCATCGCTCAACTTTACTTTTCATCCGAAAAGGAGCACCAAATTCTTTTGGAGTTACTATAGCAATTCTGTTTTCTTCTGTATCTTTTATCTTATATGCATGTGCTCTTCCACCCAATAAAGTTATTAGTTCAACAAAATCTTCAGTTAATTGAGAAGAGTAGGTCGTTAAATAAACTTCTGAACCATTAGCAGATACATAGCCATCCGTATCCATTAAACCTTGTACTAAAGCCCATCTTTCTTTTATAGAAGCCATTTTATATTGCTCTGGGATAAATTTAGTGCGAGCTTTTGTTCCATTCAGTTCCAATCTTTTCATCTCTTCAGATAAAGGATTTTCTACACGCCACCAATTTTTTGGCCATTCTTCCTTTCTATTTTCTTTCTCTACATAATAAATATGTTTAAAACAAAGTCGTCTAGCCTTAGCCTTTCTTTTACAAGTTTTTTTGTCATAAGTGCAAAGTCCATCCCAATTTTTTACCTTCCCCTTCCCTTCTCCTGAGGTTAAAATATATTGTTTAGTATTATGGTAGACTCTCATCTCAGGGAATGCTCCATATAAATCTTCTAAGAAAAAATCAATAATTCTATCATATGTATCTGCCAATTGGCAACTACCATCTTTTGCAATATGGCCATCTCCCAAAAGTGCTCCCAAAACATATGGAGGAACAACAAGTTTCCCAAGAGATTTAAATTCTACGGGAGGCAATAATGGTAAGTAGTTAGCGTTTCCTTTGATCGTAGGAGCTATTTCTTCAGTCCGAACTGTTTTCCATATTTTTCCTGATTTGGAAAAACTTGGTCGCCATAAAGTCCATAAATGATCTTCTGAACACTCTGTGCTTCCTCTGTCATGCGTTTGTACTTTATAAGTCTTTCTAACTCCCTGTGGAATTATAGCTTTAATTCGTGTCGATTTCCCATCAGATCCAACTACTTCGTCTCCTACGGAAAGACTACTCATTTTTACATAACCAGTAGGTGTTAATACTTTAGAATGCAAGGGTTGCGCCCAACTAGGTAATTGAATTGTAAGCATGGTTGGAAATTCAGGATTACCTGCTTTGTCTGTCTTAATACTATTACGGTATAACTCATAAGCCATGCCGGTTTCATTGTAAGGTGACGTAGGAATAAAAATTAAAGCGTCTTGTTGAAACTGGTCAAGTGCAGGAGAGATTGACTGATAGACAGCATTAGATGTACGAGGGCCTTCAGTTCCATCAATCATGTGAGCGAACTCGTCAAAGACTACAGAATAAACAGTACCACCACGAGAAGCAGCAGCATTTGAACTGGCTACAATTCCTCTAACAGAAGCGATTAATCTTTGGTTTTCGATCCCTCTAGCATTAAGAGAGGCAATACGCCTTTTGTCAGCTGGTGTAGTTAGAGCAAAAGAATGATCTCTAAGATCAGCAATATATGGGGCGAAGCATTTAGCCTCACTAATTAAGTTAATTAAGTCAGCAAACTGATAAATCTTTGCCTGTTTTTCTGCAGTAGCTACAACAGTTAAGTAGATACTCTTACCTTTAGCAACACCATAATATTCTTGTGGATCGTCTAAAAGAATTAATTTCCAAAGTTGATATGCTAAAAGGATTGCTCCTAAGTGGTTCTTCCCACCACGTCTCCCAATAATAGTTATGATTTCTTTAAAGTGATCATAACCATTTGCTTTTAGCCACTCAACTCTTTTCCAGATGTCTGGGTTAATACCCTGCACAATTTCATCGGAGGGGTTGAACATCTCAGCCCATTTATTTATGACCTCAATATCATAATCAGTCATATTCTCTGTCTCAAGACACATTAACCTTAATAGAGTTTTCTGCCTTGGGAAGAGCCTATCTGCACCTAAAAATGAAGGGTGTTCAGCGAATTCTACAATAGAAGGTAAACGTACCTCTTCAGCTAAAGCACCCTTTATCATTTCCAAAGGGTTTTGTAGACTATTTAGAGACTTTTTATTTCTCTGATCAAATGATGTCATAATATATAATTAAAGGTTTCTACCCTGTTTATGTAGATCTAGCACCTTTTTTAAGTTTTCTATTGTCTCTACATCTTCAAAAGAGATAGAACCTGTAACAGGCTTCTTTTTCATTTCCTTTAGGGTCTCAGTGAGATAACGGCAATGACCACAGTTTTTCCCAGTACAGGGGCCAATTACTCTAGGTTTGCTACTAGCATTTTTAATATTATCGTTTCCCAGTTTTTTGCAACCACAATTCCAGCATCCTGGTGATTGGTTTTGATCACTGTGATCTATTTCTTTATGCCCACATTCAGGGCAGTTAGGTAGATCGTTATAGGCGTCATGTAGATTTCTGACAGTTTCATACACCTGAAGATGCTTATTAGCATCATCAACTATATTATCATCAAAAAGCATTAACCACCATGTTTCGACATTTCCATTGCCTTAAAGCTAGCAATTGCTTTTTCTCGTGAGTCATGGGTAGAAAGTACTTTCCCAGTTCCTTTTTGGATGATAACGTATTTATCACCACGTTTTTTAATATACTTATAGTGGCCTTCTTCTTTATCGTCTTTGCCAGCAAATCGTGATTCCCAATTCATAGAAGCCTCCTTATTTCTTGGATACATTAACCTAGCCTTAGCTTCTTCATGGCTAACATTGCGAAGATTTGAATATTGTTTTAAATCTAAACCATTATTCTGAGCATCAATTATTTCATTATGAGGTATACGGCGGATTCTTGCATGGGCGTAACTATTAAGAGATATACCGTGATTATAGGCATCAATAACTTGATTATGAGATGCTCCAAAACGTCTTGGGCCATCATATTCGTTTATATTCATCCCTCGATCATGAGCATCTAATATTTCATCGTGAGAAGAATATGCCCTCGCCCGAGTATAATCTTTTAAGGCTATTCCACGATCATCTATGTCTTTTAAATCGCTGGGATTTAATCCATCGGTTGCCCCCTCCATTCTTCCACGTTCTACCTTCTCCCAGTCAATAGGAGGTGGTTCTTCACTTGCAGTATGAATTGGGTCTAAAACTGAACCTACCCAATGTTTACTAGCGAGTGCAAGAGTTGCAGCCTCTCCAAGGTCAGAGGCTAAACCAGCACCGCCTGCTTCTTCACCAGCAGCGGCTGCGCTACTCCCAGCAGGAGCACCAGAATCAGGTCCATTAGGTAAATTTTCAGATGAATTATTTCTGTTGGCTTGAGAGCCATCATTACCAGATTCACCGGTTGTTGGCGTTGGGTTTACATCACCATATAAAGTACTAACACCAGCTACTTTACCAGTTGCAGGTACACTAGGAGGAGTTGTGTTAGGTGCTTTAGGGGCAATAGGTTGTCCTGAACTATTAACTCCACTGCCGAACATGTCATTTTGTGACCCTGGGACAGATGCATCATAATTAACATCTGGAGCAGCTGAAGGATCTGGAGGTAGACTAGAAGTATTACTAGGAGTCGTACCTGGCATTATATCTGGTAGTTGAGCTACTCCAAGTCTTTCATTCCATAGATATTCATCTATGGTTTTTAATGGAGTGGTCTCAGATTGTCGTGCAATTTTACGAGTCATTTTTTTTCCTTAGCTTCTAAGTTTGGGTGGTGGAACATATTTACCGGCTTTTTTGAGAGCATCTTTCTGCTCTTCATAGATACTGTCTGCAATGCCAGCACCAACTGCAAATCGTGCTAATTCAGGGTCCCATTCAGTCAGTCTACGTACCACTGTCATTTCAGGCATTACCATCTGTTGATTTTGTTTCATCCCGGACTTAATCCAGTCAACCTGTACGACAAAACCCAATTCACGGAATTTCTCTTCTGCCTCTTTTTTGAGGTCACTGAGGTATGCAAAAGTTCCTGGTTTGGTGCCATACTTGGTCTGAAGATGTTGTAATAGCTTTTGAATTGCTACGAGTTCATATTCGTTAACTTCAACCGCTTCATTATCCTCGTTCATTATTCTAGAGCGTTCAGCATTATATGCATTAAGTTGTGCTTCTTGGGCTGGAGTTAGCTTTGGAAGCTTAGAAGGGTCAATTCCTTCTTGCATGGTACTAGGATCTTTAGGATTGATAATTGGCATTATTATTTATCTTTCTTTAAATTGCTCTTGAGGAAAAAACTCTAGAAGAGTTCTTCTCAATTTTTGAGTTTTTATAGGCCTCACATGTTGTAGAATCTGTACATTTTCTAAACCAAGGTAGCTTGTCGAGTGGTTCAAATCTACCATTAGTAAACTCTTCATATTCATTTGGTTGCATATTACCAATGATTTCACTACGAGCTTCGTTAAGTGATTTTTTATTCATGGTTTGACCTAATTCAAGGTCTTTTTTACTCATTTCCCTGCCACAGTTTTTGCAAATAGCACTTTTACATTCTTTGCAATAATGATCAGGGTCATCAGTTATAAAACTAACTAATTCAGTATCACGTCCCAATCCATGGGGCTGACGAAAGGTAGAGCCAGTATCTAGGTTCAATACATCACCAACTAGGCCCTTAAACGATTTGGTTGTGGGGATATCTACCATTTATGTGCGCTTTTCTAGAGTTTTCATCTACTAATGCGAATTTAATCTCTAACTAAGGAAGAATTCTTTAAAGTACTAGGGTCAATATTAACCATTACTTGTAATTTTTCCCTAAAATTCTTTATAATTTCATCCTCATCATACCCTTTTATAGGGACTTCTTCTCTAGCAGTGCCTCTATATAATGAGATTGAAGATGGAGTCTGTGGCTCAATTCTTATGACATCTAGGTCATCACCAGGGTCACTCATCACGATACTAATTCCTAATCCAGCATGTGTAGTGCAGTACAAGAGTTTTTCATCTAATTCCATAAAAGTTTCATTAACGGTTTGAATAATTCTTGACCAACTTACTATTTTTGATGTAATTGTGGTTACTGATAAGATCTTATTTGTATTATTATCTATAATTAAATTAAAAATAGATGAATTGTCCTGCAGCCTTTCATTAACCACAGTTTCAAGAGTTTTATTACTTAATGATGTAATTAGAGTACTATTTAAAGATAATTTTTGCAAAAAAAATGTCAAACTAGCAATTGAATCAAATTCGTATTCTTTGTCTCTAACGAGAAGACATGGTACTTCCCTAGGGACTTTCCAAGCAAAATAAAACTTCATCTCAATATCTTTAGTATCAATAACAACTTCATCATAAAAAAGATTATATGAATTCTTAGTTGTATGTTCATACTTAGTAGAATCTATATTTATATTTACCATCGATATCCCTCCTCAGGGATATTTAGGATATTGCACATTGCTTCACCAAATGCTTCAATCATTTCGTCTAAGCGAGCTAGTGCTCCAGGTGGAGCGTATGCCATATCAAGGTCAGAAATGAAAAACGTACAACTTATTCCTCCATCTAAAAGACCTCGTTCAAGAGTTATTTGACTGTTAGTTAACTTGTCCATTTCTCTTCTTCCTCATCGTATCCTGAACCATCATCCAATTCTATCACATTTTCATTGTCTTGTTGATACTCTGCGATCTTATCATATAATTTTTTCTGTAATTCTTGGGGGATGACCTCTCTAATTGCCTGGATAATGAGGTTCAATTCATGGAAGATGCTTTCCTGTGAAACATCCTTCTTCTCTTGCTCTTCTAATTTGGAGAGCATCTCTTGGGCATATATAATCTGTGCCATATTAGGGGCTATATCGCCCTCAACTATAGCATCAAAACCTTTATCCCTTATAACCTGAAAGAACGCTTCGGCTGTTAAAAGATCTTCACCCTTTAATAATGATTTACCTTTTTTAATTGCCTTTTGCTCAATAATTTCTCTTACACGATTTTTATTTTGAGGTAGATGATTTTTAGCATGTTTCCGAATATCATCTATTGTAATGAAATCAGGTTCTGACCTACCGAATTCAATCTCAAGTAGTCTAATATTCTTTTGTATTTCAACATATGTCTTTGGGGTTAAAATAAGAGTGTCTACTAATGATCTAAATGACTCAGGAGAATTACAAATTAAGCATCTATCACTTGGCTTATAAGAATACTTTACACCATCAATAGTTTCAGTTAATAGTTCTTCGGTAGAAAAATTATATAACTGAGTTAATTTATTATTCTCTTCTTTAAAGGCTGGCAAATTATCTTTGTCTGTCATTATTCAGTTCTTTTATGAGGTTTTTTATCTAGTTCATAATTATAGTGACGCCAATATTCACCATGACGGATATCGTCATCCCACCCACCATTTTTAGATTGAATCTCACGACGGTATCTTCGTTCTAATTGTGTTGGTGATAGAAAATCTTTAAGTTCAGAATGCTTAGTTATACCTTTTCTAGAATTGATAAGAATACGATCACTTATAAATTCTAACTTAGAATTAAAAGAAAAAATATTCCATTTATCTGGTAGATCTTCCTTGGTTATATCTAATGAATCCATCAACTCTTGTATTTTGGGATGCTCTGGTTTTTCTACTGGCTTTTTAATTGATTGTTCTTCCATAATTACAAGTACTCTTCCCCGCTGGTATCAAACCCTAAAAGTTCATTATAATAATCTGCCAATATTTTTAACCCTTGGCGTTTTAGAAAGCCAACTTGAGAAGAATATTTATTAAATCCCATGAGTTGAGCAGCTTCAATTTCTCTTCTATTCTCTAGGCATATAAGAACAATTGCTTCTCTTTGTGCTTCAGATAAGAGTTGGAAACTAACCTTAAGGTCAAAGTCTAATATATTGAGTGTTATTTTGTTTGGGAATTCTAATTCAGGGTTGCCCTTAGTCTCATAGACCCTTTGCCATTCCTTAAAATTCCTTAAGATTTTCTCCATAAGGAACCAACTAATATAGCCAATAGGGAATCCCTGTCGCCTAGTCTTTCTAGTCGGAGAACCGCTGGTGCCTTCTGTATTTGGAATGTTATTTTGCCCGACGATATGTTCTAGAAGTAATTAATCTTTCCGATTCTTTAATTCCATCTAATTTTGAACTAATCATTTTCCAGGCACTAAAAGAAACAAAGTATTCTAACCTTTGTTGACTCGTAGCAATCTTTGCTTTAGCAGTTCTATCGCCAGCAGTTCCTGAAACTGCAGAACGATAAGATTCATAGAATACTTTTTCATAGTTATAGTAACTGAACTGAGCTCTAAGGTATCTTTTAGTAACTTCTGCATCTAATGACATAATAACACTTCTGAGGTTTAGAGAAAGTCGATCAGCTGCTTGATCTGTTAACTCCTCTGAGTTGAACCTAGCTATAATGTTTTCAGCTGGTTGTAGGTATTCTGCAGAAAACTCTTCAACAATTTCCTCAATTGATTTTAGGATTTCTAACTCTTCTGGGTGAGATTCCCAGGTAAATTCTCTTTTTACCCAATCCTGTAATTCATTCTTGCGAACTTCATCAACAACGATGGGTTTCCCCATCCCCTCCAACCCTTTAATGAAGTCCAACTTTGTGTCTTTTATGACCATATTACTTTGAATTACCTATTACAAGTTCCTGATTAGCAAGTAAACCAGCTGCTCTATCTACTTCAATTAGTTTTCTACACTTTTTTACAAAGTCAGAATAATTGCCGTCGCCCACGATGTTTCGATCATCTATAATTTCGAAATAATAATCTTTATATCCATAAACCATTTTTGCCATATTATTTAACCTTTGAGTCTTTAATGTTATATACCATTTTAACATTTATTAAACTAATTGTCAAGTTCTTAAGGGATTTTCCAGTGTTCCACCTTATGAGCAATTATACCTATAGCGGCTGCATCAAATGGGTCTGGAGGTAAACTAATAAATTGTTGTAATTTTGGATGTCTAGACAGAAGTTCCTCTCTAACTTCTTGTTTACTAACATTTTTACTTCTACCTAATAATTGATTATGCCAATAATTGGGAGTTAAATGATTATATGGTAATTTCTTTTGGAATGTAATAACCTTTAGAGTTGTGCATACTGCTTGTACTAATTCTCTTTGGTTCATCCCCCCAAAACCAGGAGGAGCTTCCCACACTACATGTGTTACTTTATTTTCAGTAATAATTTCTTCAAATTGTGGTATTATTGTTTGAATCAAAATATCCATATCGCCATTAAAAGAGCCTTTATTCCCTTTAACTCTAGAAGGAATTCCTTTAACTGAAAACAACTTATTAGGTTCTCCATTTATTATAATCGCACCGCCAATATTTACTGACCCAGGGTCTAAAGCAAATATTATTTGGCGTTTAGTCATTAAGAACGGCTAACCTTTTAGATTTTGCTTTGGCCCAATCATATCGAGTTACCCATGCTTCACAATCCCATGGTTCATGGCCACCATGACAATCATGAGAACACCATGGTTCATTAGTATCTAAATCTTCGTTGGGTCCAGGACATGGAGTTTGGCACTCACAATGGCAACAACACCCACATTTATAACCACACCTTGGGCACGAAGGAGTACCATAATATGCTGGCATTGGTACTTCAACATCTGGTTCGCTACTCATTATAAAATTTACAAATATGTCTAGCTGGACAAGACATATACCTTTTTTCGCTTGTATCTCCGCAACATCTCTTCAAATGCTTGGTGTCACCAGTACGGATAGCTACCTTCACTCTATCCCACCTATTGTACAAATCATCAAGAAGTTTATCATCTTTCTCTACTACG
>JAEHJW020005708.1_pt1 | contig 19791 bp, 32 predicted proteins | sample 9271431 | NCBI WGS metagenome assembly JAEHJW02 | reverse complement strand
CTACCCATTCTTCTCCCCCAGTTCCAGAGTTTTCTTCTCCCCGTCCTCTCCCGCAGCCGTGATCACGGAAACGGGAGAAAAGACATACAGTTTCATCCCGTTGGGGCCCGAAATCGTTTCGATCCAGGCCGGCGCGAGAACATCCATGTGGGTCCGCACATAAAGCCGGGATCCAAAGGTCCAGGCTTCCATGTCCTTCGTCCCGCGAACAGGAAGAGCACGGGCGGAAGACGGCGGAATACCGTCCAGAAACGAAAGGATCAACGACGAGACCTGAGGGCGGGGCTCCTGAAAAACGGGAGGGTGCGCGTTCGGCCCCCGGGCCTCGATCCGGGCGGTCACCCGGGTATCCGAAAGATGGTCCGAATCGACAAGCCGGATCACCGCCGGCGTTCCCCTCCCGGAAAGCGACAGGGCCAGGCTGGTCCATCCGACGTTGTTTTTCGGCTCCACAACCACGCCGTTTCCGGTCGAAAGCCTCTTGACCGGAAAACTCTTCGCGTTCCCGACGATCACGTCCTCGATCGGCCAGGGGGCCCCCGTCGCGTCCACCACCGTGATGGTCGTCGCGATCCCGGGAACGAGGTGAATCTCGGGAAACGGCGCCCCCGGATCGAGAGAGACCGACACCGAAACCGCCCGTCCCACCGGAGGGGGTCCGTGAACCGCTTTCTGTGTCTTCTCCAGGGTCTTTTTAAGCAGATCGATATCCTCGGGCGTCAGGGGAAAATGCTTGTGAAGCGTGTTTTGAAGCACCGAATCGTGAAAGTCATCCGGTTCGGGAAGAGCCGGCGGAGAGGATCGCGACGTCCGAACCTTCGGATTTCTACCGCTGTCTTTTTCCTCCACTACCGAGTTATTCGGGGCCGATCCGGAGTTTTCTCCGGGCGGAGAAGGCAGAAGGCTCCGGGCCGAAACGCTTGGCGGTCCCATTCTCAGTTTCGAGACAAAGGCATATGTCGCCGCTCCCATCAGGGAAGAGAGCAGACAGGCAACAATCAGGAAAAGGGCCGGAACCGGATTTCTCGAAGAATTTTTTCCAGTCTTCACCTTCCCGCCTCCTTGAGCCACCGGAGGATCTTGTGCGCGACCTTCCTCCGGTATCGTCGGCTTTCCGCCGGGCGTCGGGAATGATAATGTCCGATCGCCTTCCAGATGTCCCGATCCGCGGCAAAAGCCCGCGCCAGGATCCAGGCCCCGACCCAGACATTCGTGCAGGGGTCATGGATCAGTTTTTCCCGTGTCGCCCCGTAACGGGACACAGCCACAAGCCACCGGCTGTTGATCTGCATCGGTCCCATGTCTTCCGAACCGTCCCGGTTTTTCCGGACCAGGCCCGGCCAGCCTCCCTCCGCTCCCAGAATCCCGACAAGAGCCAGCGGCGGCAAACGGTAATGTTCGGCCGCCGACCAGACGCACTCGATCGGAACGGGAGGCGGAAGAGCCGGCATCATCGGAAAACTCCCGCCTGTTTTCCGGGTCCTTTCGTCCGGCTTCCCAGCCAGGAAAGATGCCGGATCTGCCGGACAAACGGCCGGTCCTTGATGAAGAATCGTTGTCCGGAATCTTTCCTGGCCGATTCCAGTCCCTTCGAAATTCGGTCCAGCCGGACCCGGACAGACGAGGAGCGGTCCGAAATCCGGACCGTTTTCTCCTCGAGCTCGAGGACCTCCGGATAGATCCCGAGGGCTCCCAGTTCCATGAACAGACGGGATTCGAGGTCCTCTCTTCCGGCGGGCCATTCTTCTCGTTGTCTGGACATACGCGCTCCTTCTAAAGAGGAATATCCTCGGTCTCGGCCCCGGATTCCAGGACCTCCTCCACCAGCTCCTCCATTTTTCCGGAAGACTTCAGAAACTGGACGGCGCCGACGATGAGTTCCGTCCGGCTTCGTTTCTGACCGCCCTGTTCCCATCGGTTCTCCCGGAGACGGCCCGTGACCAGGACGGGATCCCCTTTTTTCAGGTACTTCCCGGAGGTCTCCGCGGTTTTGCCGAAAACGACGCACCGCATGAACAGCACTTCTTTTTCCCCATTCTCCGGTTCTTTCGGCGCGGGACGGTTCACCGCCACAGTGAACGTCGAGACCGGTTTTCCGTCGGTCGTGACCCGGACCTCGGGATCGTCGGTCAGGTTTCCGACGAGGATCGTGTGGTTGTAGGACGGCATGGTTGGCTTCTCCTTTCAGTCGTGAATGTGGGAGGACACGATGTCCCGGTGGCATGCGGCGCAAATATAGACGCCGGTTTGATCGCTCCCGGCCAGACCGGCCCGGTCGCAGATCTCGCACTCGACCGACACGAGCCGGGCTCTTTCCCGATCGTTCCGGACCTCTTGTCCGGACACGTCCGACATCATTTCTTTCCTCCAGTACTGAGATGTCCCAGTTTCATCAGGCGGCGTTCCAGGGCGGAAACCGCCTGTTCCACGTTCGGCTCGAACAAGGGTTCCCCTTCGGCCTCTTCCGCGTCCGCATGGGACCGGCAACCCGCCGCCTCGACAAAGGCGACCTTCCGGCCGACTTGGTTCAAGGCATAGAACAGGGTCCGGTCGACCGATTTGAGCCACACGAAATCGCCGGTCGTCAATTGGCCGTATTTTTTGGCCGCCGAGAAAAGGGCCGGAATGGCGGTGTTGACGAACCCGTGGTTTCGCATCGACCGGATCGCCTCGCCGTTCCGCTCGTATTTTGCGATCATCCGGGCGATCCGCTCTTTTTCCTTTTTCTCCCTCTTATTCGACTGTACGGTCCCGAAAAATCGGGACAGCGTGTCGATCAGGACCTCGGAGTCCTCCTTGCCGGAAGGACCGGCACACCGCGCCAGACACACCGCGGCGATCCCCCAGACGTAGAATGGGCAGTCGGACAGCCGCTTCCCCGGTTCGTCCGCGAACGGTTTTCCAAGCTGGGCCGCAAAGGCCTCCCGGGCCGCCCGCCTGTCGAAACGGAAGGGTCCGGAAGACGGTTTTTCGGGATCCGGGCGTTCCCCGTCCTTTCCCAGGAGGATGCTGTACCGGATGGAAAACAACACTTCCGACAGAGCCTCCGTCTCCCCGGGAGGACCATCGGCCACGGGGAGGACCTGGGGAAAAGTCAGCGAAAGCTCCCGGACGAAGGACGGGACGTCGAACACCTGCGACACCTTCCACCCGAAGCGCTGTCCCAGGCTTTCAGCCCGGACCGGACCAAGAATTGAAGAGGCGATCTGCCCGGCGACTCTCATCGGACGGTTTTTCGCCGTCACCTCGGAGCGGATGAAGCTTCGTTTGAAGGATCCCGTCCCCCGGGTTGCGACAAGGAATCCGCACGCCGCGAGGATTCCCGCGGCCGGCCACCGGAGAACAACTCCGACGGCTCGCGACAAATCCTGGAAGTTGTGCCACGTATACCATCGTTCCAGCGTCCCGTTCGAATAGTGTCCGATCGCCACGGCCGTGTCCCGGAAATTTTCCGCCTGGGGCAGAAACGGGACGTGTCCCAGAATCACCATCTCCCATCCCCGCACGCGCAACGATTCCGCCAGGAGTGGCTTGTTTCCGAAATGCCAGACGGCCCATCCGACCCCCGCCAGAAGAAGAACGACGATCGGGAGTTCGTCGCCCGGGTTTTGCCGGGCGGCCCCTCCCTCCGGATTCGCCATGATCAGCAGCCCTCCGTCCCGGGGCTCGGGAACATCATGTCCGCTTCCGGAGCCAGGTGGACAAGCTTGACGAATTCGATCAGGTCCTCGAGGGCCTGCCGGACTTCGGGCGAAGCCGGAGAGTCCGGCGGAGACCCCGCGAACTCCTCAAGAATCGTGACGGCCAGAACCAGATTTTCCGGATTCATCGGGTTCTCCATGCAGCCAGACAATCCAACGCCGACGCGACAGTCTCCTGTTGGGTCGTAAGAGTCGCTGGAGGGGGAGGGATTCTCAGTCGGTCCGTTTCACCGACCACAAACAATTCGCCGGGGCTTTTCCTGACCCACTCCTTGTTTTCAAAAACCACATCCCATCCCGTTTGGAGTTCGAGAACGACAACCCCCATCAATCCCGATTCGTTGTCCTTGACGATTTTTGCCATGGGCTTTCTCCTTCCGTTCAATCGCATTTCAGTTCGTGATCGTCCTCGAGGTCCTCCCGCTCCGGGATCGCCGTCCCGTTGCCAGGAATCTCCGGAAGCCGCGGCTCCGGATCCGGAACGGACGACGTCACCTCCATGTCGGAAAGCCCGAATCCGGCTTTCAGAGCCCTCTCCGAGGCCCTTTTCACGAAGTCCTCCGGACCTTCGAACCGGAGGGTCGTCCATCCCTTGAGGCGGGCAAGTTCCAGCATGGCCTCGATCTCATGATCGGACCCGGTATCGCCCACAACCCTGTCCCCGAAGTCGACCAGCCTCGAAGAGGGAGCTTCGAGACCGACCTTCGGCGGATCCATGGGAACGAGGATCCATTCCGGAAGGCGCTTTTTGATCTCCCGAAGGTAGGCTTCGAAATCCTGGCTCTCCGGCCGGGGTTTTCGTTCCCGGGAACCGGGCTCCATGTTGACTTTCGTCATCTGCATCCAGCACCTCCGAACTTTATGGCGCAGCAAGATCTCCCCGCATCCTTGTCCCGATTACGTCGTTTTTCCCCCGAAAAAAGGAATAAGAGCCGGCGTCTTGATCGTCTTTTTAAAAAGCGAGAACGCCTCCTCCAGGACAGGAAGATCGTCCGGCTCCTGGTAGTAGTTCGCCAGGATTTCCCGGCCCCGGATGAGCATCGGGCGCTTCCCCGGCTCCCGGCCCTGGACCTTTCGGTAGACTTCGGCCACGATCTTCCCGAAGTTCATCACGTTCCCGCCGGAAGGAAGAATCCCGTGGCTTCCCAGCCACGCAGACAGGTCGACCATCACTTTGGGGGACACGACCTCGCCCGTGAGCAGCGAGACCGAATGCTCGATCACCCGGCGGACGTACCGAAGGTCGAAAATGCCCCGGCTCTGGAGGTCGAAGGCCATCTCCTTGAGCTTCATCGCCTTGTCCGCCTGGAAGCGCGCCATCTCGAGATGGAAGCGCCCGCGCTCCAGTTCCTTGTCCGGTGGAGGGGTCTGGGCTTTGGTGTATTCGGCGAGAGCCTGACGGACGACCTCCTTGAGGTCGCTCTCTGGCACCCGGGGATTGATGACGGCGCCTTTGGTCCAGTAGTTCCAAAGAACATCGTCGCACTCGTTCTGATATCGAATTGTCGTTCCCCGAATTTCAGGTTTTACCTTGTTCGGATTGACTGTCATCAACCAGGCGGTGAGTTTTCGAAGCGGAATGCACAGAACTGCTCGATTCTGATCGTCTCCCTGGATCTGCGTTACCATATCGACCACGCAGAAGCGTTGATCCGATTTAAGTTTCAAGTATTGGGGTTTCCATGCAAGCCCCATCCCCTCGACGATGGGCTTCATAGCCACATAGGGTTCGCCTCCGACATCAACCAGAGTCAGATTGCTCCCGTAAAAAGGAACTTCAAGAGTTCTGATTTCTGTCGCCATTGTCTTTTCCATCGACATCCTCCTTATTCTCGTAAAAACGTTACCTTGAGATACCACGATTAATCCTTGACCTCAGGCGGAATCCTTTTCAGGATCCGTCGCATCCGAAGATTGTCCCGGACACCTTTCGCCAGGATGAGAGCCGCGATCCCGAACGCCAGGATCCCGATCACCGCGTAAAGATCGTTCGGGTTCCGGCTGAAAAACCGAAACATCGCCAGGCCCACGACCATCGTGTTGAGCGCCGTGGTGACGTGCAGCAGAAAATTGCGCTCGATCGCCAGGAGAAACTGGTCGAACGCGATGTGGTCGCCGAGGGAATACCGGCGGTCGAATCCGATCTCTTCGGCCTCTTCCCCTCGCGCAAGGCTTGCGACAATGCCGATCGCTCCGGTCTCCCCTTCCCTCATTTGACCCCCGTCAGAAATGTCCGGAGGTCCTGAGGCATCCCCATCACGCTATGGACCTTGCCATCCGTTCCCCGGTACACGATCGTCGGCGTCGCGAGTTCTCCCGTCGCCTGCCCCAGACCGATCGTGTTCGTCGCCACGCTTCTTTCGACCACGGGATCGATCTTTTCCGGGACCGGGTATCCCCCTTCTTCCGAACCCGTGTCGAACCGGTCCTCGTTTTCCCGAAGGGCCTCCCCCGGATTTTTCGCCTGGAGGATCCCCGTCGCCTTTTTGAGAGAATCGTCCTTCTTCAGGAATCCCACCGGGATCCAGTGCACCCGGACCCGGGTTTCGGAAGACTTCAGGGACTCATACAGCTGGTTGCAGAAGATGCAGTTCGGGTCGAAATAGACCCAGACCTCCCGACTCCCGCGACCGACGGCGATCGACCGGAGATGCCGGGACATCGTCATGAAGTCGGAGAGCGACATCTTCTTTCCGAAGGGCGTCGGGGTCCTCGATTGTGCCTGAGACTGGGACGAACTCGCGTCCGGCCCCGATCCGGAAAGACCATCGAGAGCGCTTCCGGCAGAAGGAACGGGTTTGGGAAGCGTTTTCGACACGGCGTCGACGGCCTGTTGCGCGATGGCAGTCAGATCCTGGCCGGCCGCCGTGATCACGGGACCCGGGAGGATCGCCGCTCCATGAGGCGTCATCCAGACGACCTTCATCGCCCCCTCTCCGGTCCGGAAGATCACTCCGACCAGCCCGTCCGGTCCCGGATAAAGGCGCACGACGGAGGCCGTGTTTTTTGAGAGCGTCCCGATCAGAAGATCGGCGCTTTTTTGAAGACGGACGTTCTGCGGAGCGTTCGGAAGTCCGCTTTTGTGGCAGGCCGACAGAACCAGAAGTCCGAGACCCAGAGCGATAACGGAGGTCTTCCTGGAGAAAGAGGTTTTCAGCATTTTTTTTCCTTTCCGGGAAGCGACAGCCATTCTTCCCACCATTGGTCGTCGATTTTCTCGAGGGCCTTCCAGGCTCCCGAAAGATGGATCACCCGAATCGCATCGGTCATGTCCCCTTTTTGGGCCTCGAACCGGTCGGGGTGGCCCGGAACGGCATACGTTCCCGTTTTCCGGGCGGTCTCGAGGATGTCGGCGGGATCGATGTCGACCGGGAGGCTTGCGTGAACGACGCCGTATCCCATTCCGAAAACGGTGATCCCCCGATCGAGAAGTTCCAGCGCCGCCCGGACCGTGAACATCCTGTCCGCCGCCCGGAGAAAGAGCGTCCAGGGAGGACGGGACTCCTGGGTCCCGATTCCGGCCACCGCGACCCAGACGTTTTCGGAAAACAATCCGCTGGACACCGAAACTCCGGACAATCGGCCCCCGAAAGGAAGGGACACAGGGGAGGGCTCGGTCCCTCTGGCCACGTGGGCCTCCACGATCTCGACTTCTGTGCCCGGGATACCGGACGCGAAAAGGACCTCTTCTCCCGTCCACCACTCCCGGTTGTCGCCGTTCAAGATCAGGTTCATCGGACCGCTCCCCGATCCCCTGAAGACCACCCGGACGACCGCAGGGCGCCCGATCGTCCCGAGCCATTTGACGCGGCCTTTCTGGTCGGGCGGGAATCCGGGAGAACCATCCCGGAATTCTTCCCAGGGACCGTAGGGCACCGGCGTCGCCAGGATCTTTCGCGCGTGCTCCGTCCGGGGAAGGACGAACGCCGTGTACCGGGTCTCTTCCCGTCCACGCGGCCCCTGCTCGACGTTCTGATAGGTCCGATACGCCGCCTGGGCGACCTTTTTCATTCGGGCGTCCCCTACCTGCCGGACGGCCGGAAGGCATTCCGCGATCAGGTCCGGAAGACTTTCGGTCATTCCGGACATCCTGGGGTTCCGGAGTTCGAGATCCGGCCAGGTCCGTTCCACCTGGGACAGGACCCGCCCGAAGACCTTCGAAAGAAACCGGACCCCCTCGTCGGGACTGGCGTCCAGCCCCCACTCCCGGAGAAGGGACGAGACCTTCGACCTGAGCCAGTTGTCGGGCCGGTAACGGCCTGCCATCCTGGCCTGTCCGATCCGGAAGGCCGGCAGGTTCGTCAGCCACAAGGTGTCGGAATGGCCGACGAGTCGCTCGTCATAGCGTTCCGGAGATCCTCCGTTCCGCGAAATCCATCCGCTCGTCCGGACTTCCGGGTCGTCGTAAAGAATGGCCCCGCAGACCAGGGGCTCGTATTCCGCCCGGCATTTCCCCGGAAGATGGCGGGACGTTACGGACGGCATCCGTTCTCTCCAAATGGTCCGGAAACTCTGATTTTTCTAATCTTCCGAATCGTTTTCTTCACTTCCCTCTTCACCCTCGTCTTCGGGTTCGGTCGATCCGTCCCCCTGGACGTCTTCCTTTTCCCCTTCTTCTGTCTCGTATTCGGCCTCGGTTTCCCTTGGGATCGACCATTTCTCGGACAGACGATTCCACGTTCCGACTGGAACGGCCCCAAAGACGGCCACCGACCAGTAGCTGATCTGGGGGATCCACCGGGAAAGATCCGGCAACAGACGAAAGCCGGAGAGCCTCGATTCCTGGAGGACTCCTTCCTCCGCATCCAGAAGGATGTTCCCCAGGATGGCGGGGTTGGCCGATCCGTCCCCCCACAGCCCGTCGATCACCTTGCGGCGGTCCCCCAGGTCCTCGTACTGTTTCTTCGCCAGGGCGGCCAGACCTGTCTCGTCCTTCTTGTCCTGCACCATCGCCACGGCCAGAACCCGGACCAGATGAAAAAGGTTCGTCTGGCTCATTTCCGGAAGCCAGACGAGGACCGCCTTCCCGGACATCCCCATGAACCCCACGTGATGGCACCCGTGACACCAGGGGCAGAGGGTTTCGAGATTCGACGGGTCGTTGTTCGCGTGGTCGTCGTCCTTGTGGTGAATCTCCTGCCACTTGAGACTTCTGAATCCGCAATGACCGCAGGTGTAGTCGTCCCGCTCGAGAATTTTTGGACGGAGGGCGGCGGGAACGACAGGTTTCCCGTCCGCCTCCGGATCGTTCTGACGCCAGAGCGCCTTCTTGACGCGAAGGCGCGGTTCCCCCATCCGGCTCATTGTTTCCCCCCCGCATATGCGGGGAACATCTCTCCCGCCCGTCTCATCAGGGGGTGATGACCTGTTGCAGCTGGGTGGTTCCGGCATTGTTCCCGAAGGTCATCGAGCCGGAATTGATCAGGTACGTGAGACCTCCCGCCAGGATCACCCCGACGATCGTCTGGATGGCTGCCTTGCCGATCGTGTGCTGTCCTCCGGGGTTCTTGTGGGCCGCGTAGAACCCGTGGATCCCCATCCCCGCAAAAACGACTCCGATCAGGGCGAACACGTACATCACCAAAGATCCGACTCCCGTCAGGTTGCTGGTGATGCCGGTCGCCATGTTTCCGATTGTCTGTCCTCCCATGTCTTTCCTCCCGATTGAGTTTGAATGCCGATCGGCGGTTTCCCGCACTTCCGGAGGACCTTCGCCTCCGGTCATTCGTTCCAGAGATCCATGGCCATCGCCATGGGCCGGACGAGTTCGTGAACCTTGTTCCTCCTGATCTTCCGCACGGTCCGGAATGCCGTCTTGCATTTGCGGCAATACCGGCCCCGTTCCATCAGAAACCTGTCCTCGTTTTCCGGTTCTTCGACATCCTCGAGATGCCCGCAATAGCGTTTGAGGATCATGCCTATCCTCCTGCAAATATGTTATCTTCAGATACCATCCATTGTTTTCAGGTGCTTTTGAGTCAGTTCCCGCATCGTCAAACCCGGTGCAAGGGACTTTTCCATCTTCGACACCCACCCGATCGCTTTTTCGTAGTCTCCGATGACCTCCGGCTTCTGGGGTTTCTCTCCGAGAGGGAGATTCGACTGGTCGAAGATTCCGGGAAGCCGAAAAGGAAGCTCCGGAGGCAGCCCGTATTGGTCGAAGTGCTGGTAGCGCTCCCGAAACTCTTTTTTCCACCAGGTGAACTCATACTCCGTCTGCCGGCAGGTCTTGATCCAGCCGCCCAGGCTCTGGAGCGTCGCATGGATGACCGGATCGTCGAAAACCACTGTGGTGTAGGCTCCATGCTCGTCCATCGCTTTTTCGACCTTCAGGAGGGCGGCAAGGGCCCGGTCCTCGCCAGATCCACGAAGAATTTTCAGAATATCTACAGGTTCAGGCATCCCCTTTTCGGTCTGAATATATCGGTTGAAAGCGTTTTTAATTTCCTCGAATGGATAACCATCCAGGGCCACGAGCCAAAACTTAAAAATTACGACCGTCATTTCTCGATTTTTCATCTTGGAGATCGCTTCTAACATGGAAAAGAGCGCTTCAGATTGAGATCGTTCCACTGGAATCCTCCGTGTCTTTTGGTCCATAAAATTCATCCAAAACCTGCTTTGCGGCAGCATGAGTCCGTTCTGCCTTGATCTGCTCAAAAGTTTTGGGGATCATTTCGTTTTCTGTCCTTTGCCTGGGTCGGGAAAAACCTTCTCTCTCCTGTTCTCTGGAAAGCCAATTTGTGATGAATCGGAACCAGTTGGATTTCCGCTTGGCGGGATTGGCGACGGCCCAAAGCTCCATCTTACGGAGTTCTTGTTCTACGTTGACGGCGGGGAAGGTTTCTTGCCAGCGAAAGATGTCATCCGGAAGAATCCCCTGGAATCGGAATGTCCGCGGATCCAGCCGGATGCGCTGGTGAGGAGGTGGTGATGCTTTTTTCTCTGATCGAGGGGAAACAGAATCCGATGCCGATTCGAGCCCGGACTCCGCCTTCGAAGGCTTTTCACATTCAGGGATTTCGAATCCTGTCTCCGTCGAGGACAGAACGGATGTTGGCTCGGAAACGTATTTTTCGCTCTTTGAAAAATCGTTCCGAGCAAAAGTATTTAAATCTTTCTCTTTCTCTTTCTCTAAATCTATATCTATATCTGGTGCGTGAGAGTGCGTGAGGTGAGCGTGAGTATCAGCGGAGTCCTCACGTGTGAGGTTCGCGTGATCCTCACGTGAGGTTTTCACTGATTCAATCATTTTTAGCTTATGGTATCGTTTTTGTTGGCGTTTCCGATCCTGTTCCCGCTTGATTTCCAGATAATCGACTTGCTGGTATTTTTCCCACTTGGGAATGGAAATGATTCTCTCTTCCGTGATTTCGATCATTCCGAATTCCTGAAAGGTTTTAAGTGCCAGCCGGACAGTGTTGAGAGGCCTGTTGAAGACGGTGGACAGCATTTCGTCCGATAGAGGAATTCGGTCAGCGAGAACAAGCGCTCCACCACAACCAGATTTTCCTGCCTGGCAAAGAATCTTGAACCAAATAACCAAAATGGCATCCCTATCGGGGAGCGAATCAATGAGTTTGATTTTTTCATCGTCGAAGATTGTTGTGATGATCTTGATCCAGGTCATAGAGGCCATCGATCCCTCCTCCTTCCCCGAACAAGTTCATAGATCTCTGTGAACACTTCGGCGCATGAACGAAGATGCTCCTTCATGGCTTGGTACTGGGTCCAGGGACCCTGGACGTCATAGCCGGCTTTCTCGAGGCACTCGAGGACCTGCCGAATGGGATCCGGGTAGTCCGGATCGAGAAGATCCTGGATGGAGAGGCTTCCGGGATTGTCGGGCAGGTCTTTCCAGAAGGGCCGAGACGGCTTAGCCGTCTGTTCTGGGAAGTTCAGCTCAAGGTAGCCGCAGTCCTCCGGAAAACGGTCCTGGGGAATGGACTTTCTTATTTCGGCGAGCTTTGCCCGGTGGCGAGCCTGCCGGATCCGGTCTTGCTCTCTCTTTCTACGAAGGAGAGTTTCCGGATCCTCAAGAGGTCGGGGATGTTCTCTTTGCCTCCGCAGTTCCTCCTCCATCCGGTTGAAGGCCTCGATGTACCTGATCTTGAACTCCATGGCCCGTTTACCGGTGAACCCCATGGCCAGGATCGTGAACCCGTCCCGGGTGATGAGATACATGGGGCGTCTTTCACCCTTACTATCGGTATATTCAACGACCTCAAAATTGAGGCGGTTGAAATCTTCAGGGACTTCAAGGGCTTTGATGTCCCGAAGGATATTGTCGTGACGTTTTCCAAAGTTGTTTGCGATGTCGAGGGATGTGGTCATGATCCGGTCGTGGACGACCTGGATTTCCGGATGGAAGTCCGGAGAAAGGACGGGGGCATTCATGGGAACCTCCACTGGTCGATTTTCAGTCGATGATGGGTGACGCCACAAAGTGGCGCCGGGCGCTGAAAACCGTCAGTGGAACGGCGGGCGTGATTTCCCCGAAGGGTCTTGTATTCGGCCCACACCCGGCATGAGGAAGCGGAGAGTCTAAAAGGCAGGAAAAATCGGGGCACAAAAAAATCCGCTTGTCTGTCGGGGCGGTATCCGCCACTGATGGTGTTTTCAGCACCGATTCCCAATTTAGCCTCCTTGAAAGGGGTTGTCAACGGGTCCCCGAAGGTCACCGGGAACAAGGATTTACTCTTCCTGAGAAATAACCCCATAATGGCGTTATATATGCTATATTTCCCTCACGATCGGCCGGGAAGAGGGGCGGACGGAGAGGAGTTCCTCCCTGGTGACTGCCCCCGCAAGGGCTTCCTCGATTCGCACGGAATATTCTGTTTCCCCTGTCCATTCCGTGCGGGGAAGACGGCCCCGGCGGACCCAGTTGACGACCACCTGGTAGGCAACCCCGCAAACCCGGGCGGTCGCCGAGTATCCTCCGAGAAAGCGGATCGCCTTCTCGAGGGGGGTCATTTCCAAAAGAGGTTTTTTTCTGAGTCCCATGCCGCCCATGGGATGCTTTATACATCCTTATGATTATTTTGTCAAATGACCAAAAAGGACCTCATGACTGATAAAGACGGCCTGGAAAATGCGGAATACCGACGAAAATTTTCCGAGAGACTCCAAAAAGCCCTGGACTTTCTGGGAATTGGCGGGAGAGGAAAATTCAAGTGGCTGAGCGACGCAACAGGCGTCAGCCAGCAGAATGTCAGAAAATGGCTGTCCGGCGAAGCCTTGCCGGAAATGAGAAAAATCCCGGAATTGGCGAGAAGACTGGGGGTTCGCCTCGAATGGCTGATCGGGGATTCCGGGGATATGGTCAGGGACGACAAGACGATGTGGATCCCTGTCATTTCCTGGAGGGATGTTCCTCGGTGGCTCGATCCGGGGTCCCGCAACGATGTTGAAAAACTCGATACGTTGCCTTTTTCCGGGAAAGCCGGACCCGACGCCTTTGCGGTGGCCATGCAAGGAGCATCGATGGAACCCGACTTCATGGACGGGGACTTTGTCGTCGTCGATCCCGGTCAACCCTGGAAACACCAGAGTTTTGTCCTGGCCTCGGCCGAAGAGGGAACGGAGACCATCCGGAAGGTCCTCATGGATGGGGGAAGGCCCATGTTGATGTTGTCCAACCTGAAATATCCCTCTCAGGTGGATTCCGAACGAAATCGGATTCTGGGGACGGCTATCGGAAAGGTCAGGATTCTTTAATCTCTCCCTTCCACTCCAGTCTTCCGCCTTCCGGTATCAAGTTCCTTTCCAAAAGTCTCTTCAGAATGCAATCGATAAGTTTCTGATCCGGGGATGAATTCCCTTCAGAGAACAAAAGACAGTTCTTTTCCGAATGACATCGGATTCTGAACAGATTTTTTTGGCCCTTCCAGACCGTTTCGACCCAGATTTCGTTCCTTTCTTCTGAAGCATCCATCCGCTCGATCTTAAAAAATCTGACACGACAGGAATTTTTTTTCATACCGTCTTTCTCCTACCTTGATGGGCATCCCCCAAACCTTTATCGGAAAAACAAAAAAGACACCCATCGAATATCCCTTGACATATTAATCTATTGGATGTATGTTTCACCATATTGATTTTGTTTTCAAATGGAAAGACACTCGGAGCATTGGAGGAAAAGAATGACCGTCAAAGAGATCGTCGCCGACTACCTGAAGGTTCACGGCTTCGACGGCCTGTGTCACCCCGATACGGAATGCGGGTGTGGGCTGGACGATCTGATCGGACCCTGTGAAGGGGCTCAGCAGGATTGCCAGCCGGCGTACAAGATCCGGGACGATATGGGAGATCCGTGGTACACGATCGCCTTCGACCACAGACCCACCGAAGAGGAAGTCCGGAAATACTGGGAAAAGGAAAGGAATGACGGATGATTGCCCCTGTCTATTCAGATTTTCTGGTTCTCTGGGACACCCTGGCGAAATCCGATACCTGTCCGGAACTGAAAGTTTCCTGGAACCGGATTCTGGAACATGCGGAAAAGCTCGAGATCGAAGGGCTGAACGAACTCTGGAACTTTTATCTCGAACGACTGGGCAAATGCGAAAGGAGAGAGGCGCGATGAGCCTGATGGAACTCTGCGAGGTCCGGGACGGAAGAGTTGTCCCGACGTACCAAAGACTTCTTGAACCGATCCTCTGCGACTGGTGCGAGGGGAGCGGAGAATCCCTTCTGGCCTTCGGGGCCCTGTGGGTCTGCCCGGAGTGTTTCGAGGAAGCGGAAACAACGTGGAACAGTAGGACGTGATGAGGAACGAGCCCCGGTGTCAGAAAAGAAGTCCTTCAATCTCCGAACTCGAGCGGGTGTGCCTGGTATGCCCCTTGTCCGACTGCTTCCAAAAAAGCAAAGGATGTCTCCAAAGGACGGAAAACAGATCCCGGGGAATGAGTCTGCTCGCAGTCCAGGAGCAACGGGAAAAGAGGTTCGGGTACCAGTGAACACGATGTAACGCGGCTGGCAAGGCTCGGATGGGTCTGGTGCAGTCTGGTCAGGAATGGTTAGACACGGCAAGGCTGGCGCGGACAGGCACGGCGGGGCGAGGATGGGTACGGTCAGACAAGGCTGGCAAGGGGTGGTCTGGCGGGGATTGGAATCTTTAGGTCCGGACAGACCCGGACAGGATTGCACGGCACGGCAGGAAAGAGAAGGTCGGCAGAACAAAAGAGGAACTATTCATCCATTCGACTGATCAAAGAGGAGAAACGCATGGCTGCAAAATCCCAGGAAACGGAAATCAGCGTCGCGAAAGTCGACAAGGGGATCGTTACCTGCCACATTCTCGGGACGTCTCCCATCATCCTGAACCGGATGAGCGAAAAGGTTCGCCAGGAGCTTCTGTTGCCCAAAGGCCGGAAAACGGCGGCCGAAAAAATTGGGAATCTGAAGCACGATCCTCTGAGAGAGTTCCGGTCGAGCCCCTATACCAACGAAGGGGAAGGGCCGACCTATCTCCAGCTTCTCTCCAGCATGTTCAAGAAGGCCATGATGACGGCCGCCCTCGATATTCCCGGAGCCCGGAAGTCCCAGATCGGACGACTGGTTTATGTGGAGGGGGACCGGGTCGATCTGTTCGGGGTCCCGCAGATCTTTCTGTCCGTCACCCGGAGCGCCGACATGAACCGGACCCCGGACGTCCGGAGCCGGGCCATCCTCCCCCGATGGGCAGCCATCATCCGGATCGCATATGTGAAACCCATGATCAACGAAACCTCCGTCCTCAATCTTCTCTCCGCCGGAGGCATCACGGCCGGGATCGGCGACTGGCGAGTCGAAAAAGGGTCCGGAAGCTACGGGCAGTACATTCTTGTCGACCCTGACGATGCGGACTTCCGGCAGATCCTGGAAGAAGGCCGGGAGAAACAGATCGAGGCCCTCCAGAACCCGGAGCCCTACGATGACGAAACGAAAGAGCTCCTTGGCTGGTTCGACATCGAGGTCCAGAAGCGCGGCCTGAAACCAAAGGACGTGGCGTAGGAGGCGGAGTACGGCAGGCGGGGCCAGGCATGGCTTGACGTGTAACGGCGTGGAGAGGCGAGGCAGACTCGGTGTGGCTTGGAACGGTGTGGTCGGGCCGGGCAAGATCGGGTTAGGCAAGGCTGGCGAGGAGAGACTTGGCGCGTTAGGCTAGAACTGGCTAGGACCGGAGAGACTTGGCTAGGCAGGTACGGCGGGGACCGGCTAGGCTGGACGCGGAATGGAAAGGCTGGCGGGGCCAAGTGAGGTTTAACAAGAAGAGTCGTGGTCTGAGAAGGCAGGAGAGGAATGGAGAGGTTTGGAGAGAGCAGGTGCGGGGTGGTTCTCCATCGCGGAGACAATCTCGCCATGCTGAAAACGTATTCCGAAGCACTCTTCGACAGTGTCGTAACCGATCCTCCCTACGGGCTCGGGAAGGAGCCCGACCCGTTCCGAATGCTTCACGACTGGCTCGTGTCGGAACACCACGAGGCCGTGGGAAAGGGGTTCATGGGGAAGGTCTGGGATGCTTTTGTTCCCCAGCCCGCTCTTTGGAAGGAATGCCTCAGGGTCCTGAAACCGGGAGGCCATCTCCTGGCGTCCGGGGGAACGAGGACCTACGACCTCGTGGTCTTGGGTTTCCGGATCGCCGGGTTCGAGATCCGGGACCAGATCGCCTGGGTTTACGGAAACGGGTTTCCGAAATCCAGAAATCTCACCCGCACAGGCCTGGACGGATGGGGAACGGCCCTCAAGCCCGCGATGGAGCCGATCGTCGTGGCCCGGAAACCCCCGGTCGGCACGATCGCGGAAAACGTTTCCATTTTCGGAACGGGCGGACTGAATATCGATGCGTGCCGGATCCCTCCCACCGTGTTCCGCTCCGAACCAAGCCGGGACGGGGAGTCCTCCCGGACCCGGCGTTATGGAAACAAGGGAGCCACAAACTTCTCTTTGCTCCCTGGACCGCGAAGCGGGGATGCCCGGGGACGGTGGCCGGCGAACTTCGTTCACGACGGAAGCGGAGAGGTCCTGGCCGCCTTTCCGGAAACGAAACGGGGCGGATCCCTCTCGAGAGAATACGAGAGATCTTCCGGTGTCTGTTTTGGAAAATACGGTCCCAGAAAACTTTTCGAATCATACGGCGACACCGGATCCGTCGCCCGCTTCTTTTACTGCACAAAGGCGTCCAGAAAGGATCGGGAAGAGGGGCTGGACGGATTCGAAAAGAAGCCCGTCCAGTGGTCGAACGGAACGGCAAACCCGGGAAGTTTTCAGTCTCCCGGGACGGACAGAAATCTCCGGAATCACCATCCGACGGTCAAACCGACTGCCCTCATGAGATGGCTGTGTCGGCTGGTCACTCCGGCCGGTGGGCTAATTCTCGATCCATTCATGGGTTCCGGATCGACCGGCAAAGCGGCTGTTCTCGAGGGATTCCGGTTCGTCGGAATCGATGTCGAAGAAGAGTACGTCCGGATCGCGGAAGTTCGGATAAAACACGCCTGCGGAATTGATTGAATGCTGGAAGGAGGAGGGGAATGGCTCGATTGCTGGAAAGTACTGTCCTGGAAGGGTCCTGGATCTTGACCGCAAGCGGCCGTCACATCGATTTGCTGGCCCCCTGTCCGGGCGAGATCGCGATCGAGGATATCGCCCTGGGTCTTTCCAGAGAATGCCGTTTCTCCGGACAGACCCGGGAGTTCTACTCGGTGGCCCATCATTCGGTCCTGGTCTCCCGGATCGTTCCGGAAGCGTTCTCCCTGGAGGGTCTTCTTCACGACGCCACCGAAGCCTTTCTCCGGGATATTCCTTACCCCCTGAAGCGGCTACTTCCGGAGTATTCACGGATCGAGAAAGCCCTCGACCGCGTTATCCGGATCCGGTTCAGCTTGCCCGAGAGGACCAGCGAACCCATCCATCGGGCCGACCGTATCCTCCTGGCGACGGAAAAGCGGGACCTGATGCCGCACGATCCCCGGGAATGGCCGATCCTCGAGGGGGTCGAGCCGCTTCCGGAGCGGATCGACTACTGTTCCTCCGTCCGGGCGATGGCGATGTTTTTGCGGCGATTTCAAGAACTTGGAGGAGATCGATGAATTCACTTTCTTACTGTATTGGATGCGGGTGCAACGACGATTATGGCTGTGATGTGGGATGTTCCTGGATCCGCCTCGACCGTGAGACCGGTCTGGGGGTATGTTCCGAATGCGAACACCGGGCTTCGGACTGGGACAACGGGAAGCGAGGGCTCTCCCAGGAGGCGGAAATCAATCTTCTCCGATGATGGTCAAGATTTGGTCAAGACGGACAGATCCGAAGACTCAGAATGATTTGGAACGAATATCCACAGGTTTTTATACGGGTTTTGCCCCTGTCCCTGTGAACAGGAAGCATCAAGGGCCCTCTGGATGTTGCCGGAAATCCAATAGAACGAAGTGGAGAAAACTTCATGAGTCCCAAACAAGCCAATCCAGCTTCAATTCATGATCTTCCGGGCCCTGCTGCGTTGCGTGCGTACTTTTTCCCCCGCCAGCGGATCACCATCACCGAACTGTCCCGGATCCTCGGGCTGTCCAGGGATCGCATCTACAAACGGATTCATGCAGGACGCCTTAATCTCAGAATCCTCCGGGACGAAGCAAATCGTCCGGTCATCTTGCTCGAAGATGTGATCTCCTACCTCTTTCCCGACCTTCCACCGAATCCTGCATTTTCCGAACCATCTGTTCCTGTCAGAAGACGTCCCGGGATTCTGTTAGTCAACGTTGTGCAAAAAGGGTCCATGGCTTGAAGGTTCACTTGGCGGATCATGCCACCGCCATCGATCGTTTTTTCTCGGGCTTTTCTCCGGTCATGTCGAGATACCTCTTCCCGGAGACCCAGTTATCATGAACCTCGGAACACAGGGCACGAATGAGACGAAGACAGCTCGCAGAGTTCGGAAAGATCCGTACCACCCGGGTGCGTCGTTTGATCTCCTCATTGAGCCGCTCCAATACATTCGTGCTTTTCAGGGAGCGATGATGGGCTCTCGGAAGCTTCAAAAAGGTGAACGTTTCCCCGATGGTCTCGTCGACCCAGGCGACAAAGCGGGGATAGCGCTCCTGCCAGCGATCGATCCAGCGAGAGAGTCCTTCCTGGGCCTCGGGAAGGGTGTGGCGATCATAGAGTTCGCGAAGCTCCTTCAAACAGGTTTCTTCTGCCGTTTTGGGAAGGTGATCCAGGGCGTTGCGAAGGTAATGCACATAACAACGCTGCCACAGGGCTTCCGGGAGAACTTCGGCAATCGCCTGCTTGAGTCCTTCATGATGATCCGACACGGCATAAGTCACTCCGGACAATCCCCGTTTCTTGAGACCGATCAGGAAGTCTTTCCAGGAGGAACGGCTTTCCCGGCTGGCCAACTCCACTGCCAGCAGATGTCGTCGGCCTTCGCTATCGACACCGACCGCGATCTGAACGGCCCGGGACCGGATGACCCCGTCTTCCCGAACCTTCTCGTAGCGGGCATCGAGAATCAGGTAAGAAAAGGCTTCTTCCAAGGGTCGGGAGGCAAAACGCGCGAGAGCCGCATCCAACGTCTTGTTGATCGCACTCACCGTGGAAGCCGAGAACCCATGGCCGCACAGCTCTTCCGTCACCGCCTTGACCCGACGGGTAGAGACTCCCTGGACATACATCTCCGACAACACCGAGAACAAGGCTTTTTCGCTCCTCTGGTAACGTTCGAAGAGTTCCGTCGAAAACTGTCCCGACCGATCCCGGGGAACCGCAAGCTCGACCTTGCCCACCCGGGTGATCCAGGACCGTCGGGTAATAGCCAGCCCGATAGCCTTTTCGCTCGTCCGTTCGTTCTCCGGAAGAGGCGCCCAGAAATTCCGTCATTTCCGCTTCCAGAAAGCTTTGAAGCGCTTCCCGAACCAGCTCCTTCATCAGATCCCGGTCTTCCTGAACCAGGGATTTCAAACCGGGAGAAACTGTTTTAGACTTCTTGCCATGGGTCATGGTTCCCTCCTAAGGGGTGAAGGTCCGTGTTTTGGTCGACACAAACCTTCTTACCATGGCCCTTTTTTATTTCCAATACTTTCTGCACACAATTCAGTACGTTACC
>JAEHJW020003552.1_pt1 | contig 19801 bp, 18 predicted proteins | sample 9271431 | NCBI WGS metagenome assembly JAEHJW02 | reverse complement strand
TTCTTACTGATAGTTATTTCCTGCCTGATCAGCTTGCAATTCTTAACACTAGTGCTGAGGATAAGAAGAACATGCGAAATAATCGTTCAAATCAGAAACCTACAGGACAAAAGAGTGCACCTACCAGCATTGATATGGATGCTGATGACCTTCCGTTCTGATAGAATAATATCCACACTACCGCTAGATACGGTAGTGTGGATATCTGTAGTTTAAAGAACACTTCAAACATATATACCTATATTGAGAGTATAAGCCTAAGGACATTAATATGCAGCTTGGATTAGGTGGTGTAGATGTAATCAAAAAGAAATTGTTAATGACTGTTATGCACAACGGACAGATATTGACATTCTCAGGTACTACCTTTAGATCTAACATCTTTGAGGAGGAGGATGTATTCAGAATTATTAATCTATATCTACAGTCTCTTCCAGCTAATACTCAAACAATGTTATTTGAATACTTTGCTAAAATCAAGTATGATCTTGAGAATATCTGGGATAAGAATGCTCTATATTCCCATCTGTCTAACATTGTAGCTGAGATCTATAATCTCTTTAATTTCGATATGGTGAAGGATTGGATTCTAAAGAATATCCATATACCAAATCTAGAGATCAACTTTACAGGTTCTTATGAACCTAGTATGGATGATTCTGGATCTAGAGATCAGACCTATCTTAGAAGTGATTATACTGATCTAGTAACTCTCAGTATATTACTACGCCTCATGCTACCAATCTGGCATGAATTTATAGAGCGTACTAAAAAGGAATATGGTAATAGCTTTAAAGAGTATTATGCGTTCCGTATTCTTAGGAATAGTAATCTCTATCATTGTAGAGCTATGGAAAAGTTGATAACTTGGATTAGCTTTCCGATTACAGCTCATCTAGATGATAGTCAGCTGATTCTATCTGGTATTAGTAGTGAGGATATTCCTCAATGGCTATTAGCTCTAGTAGTAATCCGTCGTCTCATTGTTGGTAGGATTGAGGGAATTGATCCAAATGTCCACCTAATCACTTATATTCATAAGTTTGTGATTAGAAAGATCCAAACTAGTAAACTATCTGGTCCAGATATGATCAGACAGAAAACTACACGTGTAGATGATGAGAATGAGGATAAAGAATCAACTCTAGATAGATATAAGATAAAGTATAATGTATCTCCTGGAGAGATCGTAGAGATGGAGTTTGCTTTAAGTAATACAGCAAATCTAATAACTATACTGGCTCCGAATTTAGACCCCAAGCTCGTTGAGAGTAATCTTCAGACCATTCAAAGATTACAGTCTGTAAAACTCATTGACGAACAGATTATTCTATTGTCTTGGGTGACTAGTAAGGTAGTCTCTCCAAAAGGAATACTATATCTCAATAAGAGTTTCCTATTGAACATAATGGCTGTAGCTCAAGCTATCTATACAGATATGGGATATCCTACTATTGGATTTATGCTAACAGCCTATCCAGTAGAGACTGCAGATTATCTACTAACAACAACCGATGGAAAGAGCCGTATACCAAAAGAAATCATAGATGAGTTAAACTATCACTATCCGTTTGTTAAAAGAAGTGGTAGGAAGAGTACCACTACTAAAGTCATCTCTCCAGCACTAGCTGCTGTAGATAGAATTGTAGCAGGCTTTAGTACTAAGAGCTGGGCACTGACTGCATCTGATGATCAATTACGTCAGAACTATGGTGAATACTTTAGCAGACAATGGTCTCCTCCTAGTGATATTCGTACTCAGCTATGCAAAGCCCTACTTCACTTATTAAAGGCGAGAGGAATATAAAACATGTATAATTCGATGTATACGCGAACTCCTGTTCGCATGACTGTCGTAAAGCTCATTATCCAGCAGACCGGCACGTATTCTGATCAAGCCATAAGGCCTTATGTTACCTATATGGATAATGGTAGTCTAACTAACCTCACTAACAGAATAGATAGTCTAGGTCCTGTTAGTAAAATCACTGGTAATCTATTTAGTGGAATGACTGGTAATTTAATTACTCCATCAGCTAATCCATTAGGAGTAGTCCCTATTGAAAATGGATGGGGAGAAACTAGAGGTAGATTTATCTTAGAAGTTGCATGTGAATTTACAGTAGGTGGTCCTATGAAGTATTTTATTCAAGGATATACTGATCAACCAGGATTTACTCGTACTGGATTCATTGATCCAAGAATGAACTTCTTTATCAATTCTATCACCACTGTCAGTACTATACAGACACAAACTCCTATGGGTATTTTTGAAGAGAGTCGTATTGTTGGTACTTCTCATGTCCTTGGTAATCACAACTACGCTGCATATAACCTCAATAACACTCCTCAGTTTCTTTTGAGAGCTAGTGATATCTTTACAGGTATGCAGGTGAAGAATCTATCTATATATAATCCGAATGATGGTATTACTGATACGAGATCTCGTATTGGTGCATCTCCTATGCCTTCTAATAGGAAGAATAATATTCCATCTGACTATATAGCTAGTGTTGTGGATGGATATATGTCTGGTAGAAATAATGCCGACTACGGCCAAAGTGATCTTGATATTATTGCTCAGAGTAAGATCATGGTAGCTGAGGAGCCTATCAGTTCTAATCCGTTTGTAGCTGCCATTTCGTCACGCTATGGTGTTAGTGCTATGGATCATTTCACTATGATGGATCTTAAAACTATAGATCCTAATAGTGAAAACAACACTATTGTAAATTGGTTGAAACCAGCAGAACAATCAGCACTACCTTCTACTGGTAGTGCTGAACATTGGATGGGTTCTAATAGACCGACAGTAGTGGCTTCTATATTAGGGAGTGCTGTACCAGCATTGATGATGGAGTATCTGATCCATAAGGTGATTCTGCAGTCTACGAATAACTCAATAGACGGTAGTATGGTCACTACTCTAATGGATGCTCGGAGTATTACGAATGTCGACATGACTGCTCATTTTAATGCCTTCATTAGACGTTTAGAGCAAGAGGTAATTTATGATTTCACCTGGGGAAATCAAGAGAGGTATAATTTATATATGGAATCCGATCTCTTCGGAGATACCTATATGACTTTACAGCTTGGTAATGAACCACCAACACCTTTCGTAGTACCGAGTTTCTCTGATGGATTGATTACTCCTGTTATTACTACTGACTATGGTTCGTATAGTAACTTGGTAGAGGATTTTGATACAATCCTGGGTACCTTTCGTGAATCTGGTACAAATTCTAGTACACAATCACTGATATAAGGAATAGACAATGAGCGCTTTAATTGAGCTATATAAAAACATCCTAGATTATGCTGGACTATCTGTAGATAAAGATGGTCATGTGCTTATTCAACATGATAAGGATAGATCTCCTGTAACTATAGCAGGTAAGGAATTAGTGATTCCTACTCCTGAGGTATTGAAACGTCCTCAGCATGGTGAGCAAATCATCTTTCATCCATTAGCTGAAAATACATTAAGGAAAGAATCTGAAGTAATTCTTAAGCTGAAGAGTGCTCTTAATGTACGGATGAATTATCTCTTTGGAATACTCGCTAGTCAGATCTTAGGACTCTGTCTAAATAAAGAAGTCCATAATAGATTTACACCCTCTCAGAGTGAACTTCTAGTTCTACTAAAAGATGTAGATGAAACAGCTAGAGTAAACTTTACGAAGCTTATGGTGAAACTCCTTAATAGTGATTATGAAAAGGTGTTTCTGAATGTATTCCTACGTAAAGGTGGGACTGTAAGAAGTCAGCGGTATGCTCGTGCTGGTATCATGAGCTTTCCTTTCTATCAGATGCTGAAAGATAAGGGAACAGATATCGAAGGAATTAAACTCAGGAATAAGGATGTTGATATCTATTCCAAAATCTATAAGTTTATCTTTCCGATGATTGATGAACCTGAGGCTTACAACTATGGATCTAATTCCGATATAGCTCCATATCTCGACGCTCTATTAATGACTACTGCTAAAGCTCTTGGTCGATTCAATGATATTGTTGATGAGTTTGGAGACTTTATAGCAGATAGCAATGTTTTAGTCAGTAATAGTGATTGGGTAGAACCTATGATGGATCTAAACTCTCTACTAATTGAGATTCGTCGTATTCCTCCACAGTTTGGTAGTGAGGGATCTCATAATCCAGAGCCACAGCCTATTCATCAACCTAGTGTAATTAATGAAGTACCACCACCTCCACCTCTATCGGATACTAGATATCCTCAACAGCCAGCTATGGCACCACAGCCACAGATGCCTAATACTCCATTTCAACAACCAACTGGTAGATTATCCCCAGCTCCACAACCTAATCCGTACTGGGATAATCGGTCTACAGCAAATCAACCAGCAGCAGTACAGCCTAATGAAAATAAGTTACGCTATACTGATAAAGGTCTAGACTTTGAATCTGTAATGCGAACTAATCCAACTGTAGCATATGCTCCTGATCCATTTCAGTCAGTAGCTAATCCGTGGCAGGGTACTATGAATCCATGGGGTCAGGGAATGCCTCAGGGTGGAATGATGCCTCAGCCAGAGCCACTACCACGCTGGGCACAGCCAGGTGGGATGGGTGGTGGAATGATGCCTCAGTATCCAGGTATGAATCAAGGAATGCCTGGAATGCCAGGTATGGGTTATGGACAACCAATGCAATATCCTCAGCAACCAGCATGGGGACAACCACAACCAGCATGGCAGGGTCCCACTAATATGTTCAGGAGATAAGACGTAGAATAAGCCGTTCCACCAGACTAGTAGTCTGATGGGACGGTAGTTTAATCAACACTCTCATATAGATTTCGTATCACATCAATCTCGTTAGCACCATTGCTATTAGGCATTATAATAGTGATTATTTTTTTGTTCATATCAGCAGGAGACTTAAGACCATTCAGATACATGATGAACCAATGATAACTAGGATCGATATTTAGATAGTTTAAAAGACCTATAAAGTCACCTGTATATCGATAAGCTACTCCAGGCTCTACAGTGATAACTGACAGTAGATTATTAACAGGATCTATAAAGTATTGGTAAAAACTCAATAGAAAGGTATGAAATGGACTAGTGTAATACGTTTCATCACCAGGATCATAAGCTAAATTATTGATTTGCATTCTAGATCTCCAAAATCATATATTACTAGTACGGAAGTGTTCTAAGAGGGTATTATCATGAATGAGTTAAGTGTTAAGTGGCTCAATGTGTTAGGATTAAACTTTTCAGCTCGTAATGATTCATCTGTTCGTCAATATATGTTTGCAGGTCATATTGGACAGACTCTGGTAATCAATGGAGCTAATGAAAAGATCATTCAAACCGGAATGGAAAAGGAGTTCGGTAAATATACCTTCAGAACAGAAATGCCAGCTGATGGTAGAATAATAAAGATCATCCAAAGATATCCTCAGACAATAGGTAGTGAACAGATCTCAATTAATCCTGAGACTATAGTGATTTATGAGGATATTAAAACTCGTGCTATAGGATGTTTCTCTCTCACTAATTTTACTAGTCATCATCAGTATTTTGGATTTCAGAATGAGCCATGTGATGGATTAGAGCAATTACAAGTTGGTAAAATAATAGATAAAGGTACTGTCTTTCTAGATACTCCGGCTATAAAGAAAAATGGTGGATATGCATATGGTATTGAACTCAATACTGTACTAATGTCTCATCCTGCAGTATCTGAAGATTCTATTCTCATCAGTAGAGATGCATTAGATAAGTTAAAGTTTAAGATCTATGAGCGTCGTACTGTAGAGTTTGGTAAAAACTATTATCCTCTTAACATCTATGGAGGTATTGATAATTATAAGATCATTCCAGACATTGGAGAGATAGTAAGAGATGATGGTCTACTATGTGCTCTTAGAGCTTATAATGATGACTTTGACGTAGTGGAGATGGGTATTGAAGCTACTATGAAGATTGATCCAGTCTTTGATAAACTAACCTATGTTAGAGGTCCTGGTGGCAGAGTTATTGATATAAAGATCTATGTAAATGATACTGAGTTGAATTCTGTTCCTGAGAATATGGTACATCAGCTCACTAAGTATCTAGTAGCACAGAAAGAGTTTTATACCACACTACTCGATACAGAGCGTCAATTACGACGTGATTCAAAGCGTAAGTTTGGTGAGGATAAACTCGTAGTGAGTAATGAATTCCACAGACTATTGATTGAGGCTCTGATATATACAGATAGTCATCAGTCTAAAACAGCTCAGCCTCTTAATAGACTATATCGAAAGAAACCACTAGATGATTTTCTGATAGAGTTTATTATCGAATATGAAATAACTCCTACGATTGGTTTTAAACTGACGAGTACCCATGGGGGTAAAGGTGTTATCTGTAAAATAGGTGAGCCTCACGAAATGCCTATAGATGCCGATGGTAATAGAGCTGATATCATTATGGATAGAGCATCAACTGTGAATCGAATGAATCCGGGGGGAGTAATTGAGCAATATCTTGGATCTGCGTGTAGAGATATTGTAAAGACCATTAAGAATAGAATGTATGATGCTACAGACTATACTAAAATGGATATGTCGTCCTTAATTGAATATGTGACAGCTAATCATTATCATCACTTTCAGGAGCATATTGGTACTATCCTTAAGTTTTATAAGATAGTATCTCTAAAACAGTATGAGCTATATTCTAGTCTACCTGAGCCAGACCAGCTAGAACATTTCTGTTATGTTTTAAAGAATGGAATCTATTTGTTCTTTCCTCCTGATAATCAGGTTGACACTACTGAAATGATACTAGAGATCGAGAAGTCTTTTGATCTCACATATGGACCTATCAGCTATATTGGATACTCAGGTAAGCCCTGTGTGACTAAACGATCTATTAGAATCGGACCTATGTATTTTCTATTACTGGAAAAGATAGGAGATGATTGGTCTAGTTTGTCTTCTGGTAAGCTACAACATTTTGGTATTCTATCTCCTGTTATAAAGAGCGAAAAGTATTCGTATCCGTGGAGAAATACAGGTGTTAGAACTATTGGTGAAACTGAAGGTAGACTATATGTATCCTATTGTGGTCCTAAGGCTTTAGCTGAGATGATGGATAGGTCTAACAGTCCAATGACGCATAGAAATGTGGTATATAACATTCTGTCAGCCGATAGTCCAGGTAATATCGAATATGCCGTAGATCGTAATCTAATACCTCTAGGTAATACTAAGCCACTACAATTGATGAATCATATATTCTTTTGTAATGGATTTAGGTATACCTGGGAACCTGAAGATAACAGCTAACTATAACAGACCTTCTATAATAGGAGGTCTTGGAGACTTTAATGGTTAAACTAGAAGCGAGGAAGATGTTAAGCTATCATCCTGATGATTTATGGGATGTGTTGACAGGTGCGTTTGTCTTAGTCTTTGACGATGGAGAGATTGAAACTAACTATAAAGAGACTATCTATTCTAATTATTTCTGGGATTTTCATCGTAAGTATCCAGAAACTCCTATGTTGATGAGGCATCATGTACATCACATATTGCTACAGAAGCCTTTAAATGCTAGGACTCATAACGCATTACTCACTATCATCAATCGTGATGTATGTAGTGCGTATAAGTTCACTATGCCTATGGATATATGGCCTCTATCTCTACTGATCTCTAACATTACAAATAATCTGTATAATGCTCTTGTACAGAAGATTGATGAGTATGTAGTAGGATTAGATATTCTAGACTTTCTAGAGGTGACTGAGTATCCATTAATCAAGACAGCTTTAGAGAATGTCACAGAAGATCCAGACTCTGTGAAAGAAACAAAGAGGACTATTCTATCTATAATGAATACCGACCCCATCATTAAAGATAATCCACTCTGTGGAGGATTACGTTCTAGTCTATTGAAAGCCGATCAAGTAGTGCAATGTGTTGGGTTACGAGGATTTGTAGCAGACATAGATTCTAAGCCATTTCCACATCCTGTGCTGAAAGGATTCGTTCATGGATTAGATACACTGCATGATTCTCTTATTGAGTCGAGATCAGCTTCTAGAGCTTTGTTCTTCTCTAAAGGTCAGTTAGAAGATGCTGAGTATTTTGCTAGACGACTACAATTACAGACTATGATGGTGGATCGTATTCATGAGGGAGATTGTGGATCTCAGGAGTATTTAGAGTGGATTGTTAAAGAGTCTGATATACGAAATCTAGCCGGTAAGTATTATCTAGGACCTGATGGAAAGACTCTTGAGGTAATTACACCCAATAGTACACATCTTGCAAATAAGATACTCAAGATTAGATCTCCTGTTGCTGGATGCCAGCATCCAGACCCTCATGGAATCTGTAGTGTATGTTTTGGTACGATGACTGTCAATACACTACTAGATACTAATCTAGGACATAATTGTGCTGCTACTACTACTCATCAGACAACTCAGGGTGTTTTAAGTACAAAGCATATAGACGCATCTAATGCTAGTGATAGTCTCTATTTATCTGAGGCAGGTAAGAAGTTCTTTACGATTAAACTCAAGACACTAGAGTTATTCCTTAAGCCTATTACCTATCATAATCAACTCAATTTAATTATTGAGCAAAAGGATGTTTTAGGTATTCTAGATATCCAGACACTAGATAATTTTGATGATCTAAATCTATCTCGTGTCAGTAGTGTCAGTCTAGTGAGTGTGCAGTATGATAGTAAGAACGATATCACCAGTATACCTATTCAGATGGGTCAGAGAAATAGAGAGCCCTTCTTTACTAAGGACTTCTTAATATATATTAAGAAGAAAGGTTGGACTGTTGATAATAGAGGATGCTTTGTTATCGATATGAAGGATTGGAGTGTAGCTAAACCAATCATGATGTATCCAGTTAAGCATGAGAATATGGGTGAGCATTCAAAGACAGTAGCTAGTCTAATTGAATCATCCATAGGAGACATAGGAGATAGAATTAAGTCTGATTCTCCAGTACTATTGTTATCTGAGCTATTCGATACGGTGAATAAAAAGCTCAGTGTCAATATAGCTCTACTAGAAGTGATTGTCTATGGTGGTATGGTGAGGTCTATAGAGGATGGAGATTATCGTATACCAAAAGTCGGTACTCCTAAGTCTCTGTCTGTGATCAGTTTGAATATTGCTAATAGATCACTCTCTGCAGAACTCGCATATGAGCATCAGTTTGAATCTACACGAAATCCAGCATCCTTCTTTAAGGATCGTAGATCTGACCACATCATGGATTGTTTCATTAAGCCGTATGAGGTAGGGCAGTATTATCGGTGGTATGATCGTAAGTAGTATCATAATGACCCTTAGCCCTAAAAAGCTAAGGATCATTAGTTATTCAATGATAAAAGACTATAACAGAGGAATACTGTAATGAAGCTCTTTGATATTCATATTTACACGCATTACTTCAAAGTAACAAATATGTATCAGCAAGGAGCCATATTAGCAAAGAACTTTCTAACTCAATTTGTTCAGATGGGATACAACAGAGATAGAAACTCAAAGAAGCTCTATGTTCCTGTAAAGGTATTTGCAGCAGCTGATAGGGAGCGTACAGAGTTTAGATTCCATATTAATACATTCCAATCATTCATAGAGCATTTAGAAAGAGTGGGTATTCGTCCGGATAGATACTCTATTGTAAAAGAACCTCTATACACACCTTACCCAATTAAACTACAAATCAAACCAGAAATATCTCTGAGAGATTACCAAATACCTGTAGTTAAATACCTATTAGAAAACATAGAAACTCAACGAGCTAAGTTTATAGGTGTGCAAACAGGTCAGGGCAAGACTGTCCTGGCAACCTGGGCTATGGTTGAGAACAATCAAAGAGTAGTAGTTATGGTTCGACCTCTTTTTATAGAAAAGTGGGCTGATGACTTCACTAAGTATACTAAGATATCTAAAAAGGAAATATTAGTAGTTCAAGGTAATAGCCATTTAAAAGGATTGATTGATATGGCTAGAGATCCTGGATTCAATTTTCCTGTAGTGATTGTAAGTAACAAGACCTTTCAGAACTATATATCTCGATATGAATTGAGTCCTCGAGGATGTATAGATGAATACGGAATAGCACCAGATGAATTCTATAAACATTTAAGAGCTGGAGTTAGACTAATAGATGAAGTACATCTAGACTTTCATCTAAACTTTAAGTTCGATCTCTATACGAATATTCCATGGTCTATTTCACTCTCAGCGACTCTGTTACACGATACAGAATTTCTAGAGAATATGTATAAGATCATGTTTCCTACCGACATGAGGTATAATGGTGGGGCTCTAGATAAGTATGCTGATGCCTATTGTGTATTCTATACCCATAAGAGTGATATGCGTATACAAACATCAGAATGGGGCTCAAAGACATATTCTCATAATGCCTTTGAGAAATCTATACTCAAAAGACCAAGTTATACTAAATCCTATTTTAATCTCATCAATAACACTATTGAAGTAGGATATCTAAAGGAATATAGAAAGGGTGATAGACTAGCAATATTTGTGAGTACAATAGCTATGGCTACAGAGCTAACTCAATATCTACAATCTAAGTATCCAGATATGGATATCCGTCGATATGTAGAGAATGATCCATATGAAAATCTACTAGATGCAGATATCAGAGTCACGACCATGTTATCAGCTGGTACTGGTCACGATATTGCAGAGCTCACTACTGTAATCCTCACAGTAGCTGTCAGTAGTATACAGGCGAATATTCAGACATTTGGAAGATTACGAAAACTACCTGATAGAGCTACACGTTTTTATTATCTAACAGATATGAATATTCCTAAGCATATGGAATATCATGAAAAGAAGAAAGTAATGTTACAGTATAGAGCTAAGTCGTATCGTGATGTATTTTATCCAGGAATTCTCTCTGGATAACAAGAGCTATAAATGCTCTTTTTTTTGTATGAATTAGACATACATACTAGACAGCCACTATCGGCTGTCTAGTATGCTCTATGTTTATATTAAACCCTTTAATTCATTTTCCATTGATTTCATAGTCCTGTTCTTTGACTGCATGGCCTTTTCGGCTAATCTACGTAGTATTTGAACTATATCTGAAGGTAAGGATAGATACTGATCGACATTCAATCCAAAGAAGTTATTTATATCAAGATCTAAATAGTCTTGTAAAGCTTCCTCCAGTAAGCTTCCTTTAGTAACTTCTTCAGCGTCATGGAACGCTACTGTAGAGAGGGGGCGAGTCTTATGAGCGGCTGGATGATTAAAGACTCCAGACCGTACTTCATAAAACTCACTGAGGATCATTTTAGCATCCAATAAACTCTGAGGAGGTAACTCTAAGATTAAATCTCTGAGTTCTCCATCTAGATCAAAGTTTATCCCAAAATCCAGAAAGGCTATACTTATTGTCTCTCGATTATTTTCTCTATGCGACCCAAGGCGAGGCCTGTAAAAACTTGGTATACATCTAATGCTATTACAGACTTAGTAAATGGTGTTTTCCTTTCATCTATCTGCTGTGGTGTATCACAGGCCGGACATGTAAAGGTAGGTATACCAACAATAGACACTGTACTATAACTAATATAGTCTAGAATCTGATCAATAAAGTCTTTATATAGTACTGTGTCAGAACTCAATACATTGAATAGACTCTCAATAGTATCCTTATCAGTTATATTACTACCACCAAACTCAATTTCTTTTATCCAGTGTGAGTATTGACGCATCCCTGTTGCTTGAGCGTGTCTACGTATATAGCTATTCTTCTCTTCTATGGTTTTAGGAACCACGACACTATTTTCAATCATCGTAGTAATGTTCTCTATCCATCTATATCCAGCACTCACATACTCACTAATAGTAGGTGAGAAGAATGTCAGTTTAAGTTCTTTATTACTCTCTGAAGATACGGTTACGGTCTTACCTGTAACTGAGAGTAGTTCTTCCTTATATCTGTTAATGGAATCTAACTTCTTACACTTATTCTGACGATCACTCATGTGCGTTAATTGCCATTCGGTGAAAGCCTTATTATTAGTCCAAAGTAGTTTAGAGAGTTTTAAGTTCTCTTCAACAACATGATTACATTTCTCAGGATCATTGACACACGCTCTGCTATATCTAAATCCATTAGGATAGATACTACACATTAGTCCTAGTAATAGTGAATTGATATCCTGACTGAGAATAATATCTTTCAGTGGTGGATCTTTCTCTTCATCTAGTTTTAATGTCGAGGCATAAACATGGTCTAGAGCGAAATCTACTAGTCTATCGGTGGTGTATGCTGTACTGTTAGAGAGTGCTACTCCATATGTGGCTCTACCATACTCTATCTTATCTGAGATCATCATGCGATGTAGCTCAATGATTTCAGATTCAGACGGAGCTTTGAATGTCAGCCATATTCCTGTATGCCATAGAGGCACTTGATACAGCATACCTCGCCCGAGATAGGACATTAGACGAGTTACACCACGATCTCCTTTATAATTAGTAGGAGTACCAGCATCAGCAAAGAGTGGAGTATTAGGACCATACTTCTTTCCTTTATACTCTACAAATTGTCTAAAATCATTTTCTGTTGCTTCTAATGTTTTACGATATACATTACGGAGAGCTTCTTTCTGAATACCTGATTCTAGAACAGATGCCCATTTCTGTACTTCTTCTGTTTCAGATATACCGTCGTCTGCTAGACTACCTAGAATCTCTAATAGCTCAGAATTTGATTTAGAGGGTAGCTCTATAGATTCAGTTTGAACAGTACCTGCAGATTCAGAATAGAGTTCTTCAACTACCTGCTGTACTTTCTCAGTAGGTGTAGCATGAGTGGTTACTACAGGCTCACTAGGTTCAGATCTAGATGATACTTCATCTAGTACTGAATCGTCTAATACTTGTACGGATTCGTCTAGCTGCGGTGATTCATTTAACTCATTATTAACTTCTGTATTATCACTCATCTTCATCTCCACTAGTAGAATGATTAGCTTGTTCATTACCCATAGCTTCAGCTCTACATCTTTCAGCTTCAGTAGCGAGCTCTGTTAACTTCTGAAAGGTTGGAACTAAGACCGCTGTGAATCTCTGATTATACGTAGTATAATTATCGTATATATTAAAACTTTTAATGAGGTCTTCTTCAGTACGTATTTCACCAGTCATGTGCTTATGTAGATCACGAATACCTACAAGCTCTGTAGTAAAGGTAGATATATCGCGCTTTAAACTATTTACTATAATAGCTAGTTCATGTTTATCTTGACAATACTTCATTACTGTTGGGTGTTGAGATACATTATTTACTTCATGAGCAAAACTCACAATAGCCAGTGCTAGAGCATCATACGTATCTTTTAACTGCTCCCATGTTGTGGCTTCAGTAGGTTTGATTGCATAGGACTTTGTAGCGGCAGCTACAGGAGTTTGTTTAAAGGAGGGCTCTTCAATCTTCTTTTGTTTATTTTTACCGCCCTGTCTATTGTGTGAATTATTCATTATACAGCTCCTAATATATACAGAAAAAGGTTAGGTCTAATAGGCCTTGTTTACTAACTTGGCTCACAGCATAGTGTTTAGTATTTTTTAACTACAGACAGGTGAAAAGATGAATGAAATTATCAATACGTATATCCAGAACACATTTAATCCTGAATTAGAGTTTGAAGTAAGAAAAACTCTCAGTATATTTGAGAACTTCTTATTAGAAGGAGTAGATGATGATCTCTCTAATCTTCTTATGTGTATAGAGGACGCTGATAGAGATCAGGTTCAGGATAATTTTATTGCTATTTTAAATAAGAAAATTGATTTTATTTTTCTTTCTCACTCTTTACGGTTTTCAGAGAAGACACCTCTACATATTAAGAACGATATCCTAAACGCAATATTCATTCTACAGGATCTAAATGACTATACATTAGCTGTAGATACTATCAGTAGTTCTACCGATACTAACTTCGCTATAGCGAATGTAATAGCCTTATACTGTACTGTAGGCGTAGGTAATATATTAAACTACTTACAATCTGTAGATAGTAGCTTACTAGATAAAATAGAGAATCTATATATAGAACAACGTAATTCAGAGATTGATCCTAATACAGCTACCATACGTGAAAATATAGAAAAGATATATGACTACGTACGTGCTTTCGATGATATGATTAAAGTAGAATGTTTAGGCTCTATGATGGTAGGTAAAGGATATAAAGCCGGATATCCTATTAAGCAATATCTCTCTCTCGTCAGAGACGATATCGTTATCATCACAGCTGACGGGGTAGATAAAGGTGTCAGTGCTAGGGATAGTATTGCTAACAATATTATTTCTTTGGTCCTACTATCTGAAAACGGTTATGAGCAATTAGAACAGATTATCAGTGACAATGTTGCTCAGATGGTACCTAATGTAACTTCTCCTTTACTGGATGCTATTAGTAGCAAAATCACTGAATTCAGAAAGTTCTACGAGGAAAGAAGCCATGCTAGTAACAACATACCTCAATAACGCTTTACAAGCAAGAAAGTACATTGAGAAGAAATGGATAATAGAGGCTTTCAGTAAACTTAAAACTACTGACAAGACTCTTCATCCAAAACCTTATGATATCCACTATGGTAAAGATGGATATAGTTTCTATACAGGCGAAGGATGGGAAGCTATAGAGGGAGCACCTCTAGATGGTCCTCTAGCTAATCTCAAAGATACATTTAATCTAACTCGTGATGTTTGTTCAAATGTATCAGAACCTGTAACTACTACCTATGGAAGAGCACTATTTAATCTCATTATTCTTGTAGAGAACTTTAAAGATAAGATTCCATACATTAATAAGAAGATTACTATCTCCTATATAGAGAGTATTATAGCAGACAGACTAGAAGATACTCCTGAAGAAGGAGCTACTAGAAATCCATCTAAGATCTATGTAGATGAATATATCAGCTTTGGTAATAGCCTAATATATCTTTCTGGTTTAACACAGCTTTGTGTATGGGCTGAAACACCAAAACTTATGGTAGCTCCTCCAGGTATTGACGAATACAAAAAGAAGTTACTAGATGAGAATAAAGATAAGTTAGATGATCCAGCAATAGTCGCCGCTATAGAGCAAAAGCTCGTTGAATTTGATAACGAGTATCTAAAAGGTGATCCTGGTGGTGAATACTTTGCTGATAGTAAAAAGATGAGGACTGTCGTACGTAAGAAACTCTTCTTAATGTACGGTATGGAAACTGATGGAGCTGGTGGTAAGCCAATTATCAATTCTCTTAGTGAAGGTTGGGATATCAATAACTTCCCACAAATGAATGATGCTTTACGATTAGGTTCCTATAGCCGTGGCTTTGAAACACAACTAGGTGGTGAGCTCTCTAAATGGTTACTACGAGCCTCTACTAATATCCAGATACAACCACACGACTGCGGTACTCAATTAGGATTCTATACACTACTTACAGACCGTAATTTTAAGAACTATATTCGTCTTTACTATATAGAGAACGGTAGTACTATCTATATAGCTGACGAGGCTCAGGCTAGAGCGCTTATAGGTACTTCTCTTTATATACGTAGTCCTATGTTTTGTAAGGAACCTGGTACTGATTACTGTAGATATTGTGTGGGTGAGCGTTTAGCCTTGAATCCTACAGCACTCTCATCGAGTATAGCTGACTTTGGATCTGTTATTCTAGCTCAATCATTAGCTAATTTCCACGGTAAGGCTCTCGCAACAACACCATTTAGTTTTTCATTATTATCTTAAGTTCAGGAGAATCACTATGAGTGACGAAGTAAATACTACAGAAGAACAGATAGAGGCTGCAGCCGCTAAGGTTGAGAACACTCCTCAATCAGATGAACTAATAGCAGAAGAGCTTTCAAATACTTCAGCTAGTGATGTTGCTGCTGGTGAAGCTCCAGCACAAGAAGCAGATACTCCTAATGATCTTCCTGTAATGATCCATGAAGATAGTCGTCCTGTAGAAGCACCAGAAGCTCCTATAGAGAGCACTCCAGAGCCTAGTGAGAACCAAGGCTATTATGGAGTACCTGGTGAGACTGGAAATGCCGACCTCGTTGGACATAACGGATCTCTAGCTGATTATAATGTTGCTCATGAAGTAGTATTGGATCAAAACGCTACTGCAAATCAAGCTGATGTAATTGCAGGATTTCAATTACCTACTCAAGAAGTTCCAGTTCCAAATTCCTTCGAGAAGTATATTCAAGAAGTTACTATTACAGGAACATCAGCAGAGCAAAGTATTATTACAGTAGTAGATATGTATCTTAGTAAGATGCGTCCACGTATGCCAACAGGAATTCAAGAAGGTGCAGCGGCGCAAGTAATGCTCTGGAGAGCACTACTGAATACTATACAGCGTAATCCAACTGAATTCAAGAGTATGTGGAGTATGTGGTTAATGTACTTTAATCATTATAGCTCTGGTGTGTTTGGAACTAGGTATGTATTTCGGTTTATGGAATTCGTTCAGTTGCCTAAGAATCAGATAATTGCATATCAACGTATTCTTAATTTACTTATACGTACTGCAAATCCAGTTAATCGAGCTGCTGTTATGCGTCATGTTGATCTTGAAGCTACAATGTCTGTGTACTTTACAGAAGCTGATCGTCAGCGTGTAATTGGTTTTTACAAAGGGTAAACATACTTTAATCATCTTGATCTCCTGTAGTAGGAGATCAAGATGTATATATTTAATTTTCTAGTAAGGTTCTTTATCTATTGGTACTAACTTGGTACTAACATAGATGAAGGAGTATTAAAATGAGTGCAGAAGAAAAGTTAGGAGCTATAGCCCTTCCTGCTATAGTCGTAGTAGCAGCGATAGGTCTTGTAGGGACATGTATTAAAGAAAGTTGTGGATGGTGGGATAAACGTGGTGAACGGAATCATAAGAAGGCTATGGCGATTCAGACTCATGTCGATGATTTAGAGAAAGAATACGATAACGCATTCTCCCAGTCAGAAAAAGACTATATTCGTAAGAAAATAGATGCTTTAAAGGAAAAACAGTTTGACTACTTTACATCATGGTAATACCTTATTGGTTATCATTAAAGTCTAGTAATTCTACTGTTTGGCCAGCTAGAGGATGCGTAGAGTCATTATCAAAATTGATATATCCATCAGTTATTACTGAATGGCATGTATAGACTTTACCATTCTCTCTTGGAAATGATCTTCTAATACTAGGAGTAATAGAAGGCTTTTCAAGATTTACATTCCAATCCCATGATACATTTAAAGATATAGATGATGCTTTATATCCTGCTGGTATTTGGTTTACTCGTATAGTGTGTCTTTGAGGAGTACCGTCTACATATTTACAGGCTGGGCATAAAAACTCTATACCATAGAAATCATTATCTTTATCTAGTATTAGCTTTATTTTACTCATCGACATTCTCCTATTTTTAACAAATATTATGATTACCCTACAACAGAGTACTTATGAAAAAAATACTATTTTTGTTTCTGTATCTAGGCGATGACACAGCTACACAAGATGAAATCTCATTTAGAACTGCTCATGCATTAACAGAGATTCAGTATCTCACCAATCTCGACAACTTACATAACACTTTTGATAAAAAGTACTTAATAGCAGTAGCTCCTGAGCAGTGTGATCAGTTTGTATCGTACGTTTGTGATGAATATAAATTAGAGTTGTATGACGGAATAATACAAAGAGATAATACATACGAATACCCAGCCTTTATGGCTATGAGTAAAGAATCTCAAACAGTCGCTGATGCAGCATTCTTTTATGCACATTGTAAAGGTACAGGTCGTCCTACTCCAGTAGCATATGGAATATTCAAATTACATACTTCTATTCTACTAGATACTGATGTAGATAAAGTATTTGAAGACGATACTATAAATACAATAGGACTATTCCCATCACAGCATGGAGCATTATGGCATAATTTCTTTTGGGTAAAGTCTAATTACTTTAAGAATAAACCAATTCTTAAGTGGGAAAATAGATATGAGTTTGAACATGCTGTAGATGATAGGAGTGACCCTGAGCATTATAAAACGAGTTACTCACCACTCAGATATATAGATCATGGAACAGACTTCAGGATACTAGATTGGTATACATCTGACGATCTAGATATACAAACAACTTTCTACGACTTATTTCACTTATCTCCAGAACTATAAAACAATTACTATACTACTAGAGCTCATCGCTCTAGTAGTATTTATTTTTAGTTTATTTTAGTCACATATACCTATAGTGGAATCTTAGGAGTAGGTCTTAAGATTAATTGTATTTAAGGAGAAGTACCATGAACAACAACACCGTAGATATTGAAGAGCTGTTTAAGATGACTAGAGATGGTACTCTGCCAGAAGATTTTAAGGACTGGAGTTTGTCTGATGAATACGGATGGACAGTAGCCCATGTAGCTGTTCACAGTGGCTGCCTATCTAAAGACTTTGAGGATTGGAGTCTATCTGTTAATAGTGGATGGACAGTAGCTCATTCAGCCGCTTATAATCGTAATTTACCAAAGGACTTTCATCTCACACACCCGGACGTATGGAAGCTTAGAGATTGTCGGGGTATTTCTGTTGAACGTGAAGCTATATTGAATGGATATGTACTATCTTAACAAGGAGAATTACCGTGAGTAGATATTCCGAAACACTAAAAGAGTTATCTGACTTAGAGATTCAATATAAGATGTTAAGAATGATGATACCTGTAGATGCTGGTACTGGTATTAATTATCAAAATCAGTTAAAGAGGTTAGATTGTGAGATCGAACAAACTAAAACATTATTATCAGCTCAGTTACACGAACTAATGACTATGGCTAATTGTGTTCCATTGCCTATAGACTTTGAAGATTGGAATGCTCAAGATGAATCTGGGTGGACTGTAGCCCACGAGGCAGCAATGCGTAGGAATCTGCCTAAGGACTTTGGTAAAGTATACCCAGAGTTATATGGAGAGTTAACAGGTCATGGTAATACCGTAGCTGATATTGTTTACTATAAGAGTATTCCAGAGTAAGATAGTTACATTGTAAAGAGTATCTCGTCTCCCACAATAGGGAGACGAGATACTCTATTAGTTATTTTCTTTTTTCTAGATTATAGATTTACTATTGTTATACATTAGTAAAAGTTTATCTAACTTAGGAAAGTTAAACATCGTCTGACAGTACTCTAGAGCATTAACATGTCCTGACGATAGTCCTATGTTTTGCAGTCTATATACGTTTTGATCTATTCCAGCTATATCTACTAATTCAGTATATGTAGTTTCTTTACTGACATTACTAGCTACCTGTGTAGATGGATATGCTCCTTCAATATCTAGATCTGCCTGATGTATTCTAATATTAGTATGTATATTAGGATTCTCAACTATACACTGTAATCCATTATCAGCTACGAGATATGCTGGTAGAGTAACGATTAGATTACTCAACGGCATAGTCTCATCATCTAAAGCCTCACGCATATTACGCCCAGTTGTTCCTATTACCTTATCGTTCTCTAAACAGTAATAGTGGAGCTTATCTGCAGCTCTACGTGGTTGAGATGCGTAGTTTGAAAAGTCTGATATATCTGAGAATAACGGTAATGTAAGAGATAGATCCTTAGTCTTTTTCTCTAATTCTATCATGGATAATGAGTCAAAGATATTGTAGACTATATATTCTACTGGATAGTTATTCTGCATAAAGTCATGCCACATGAGTCCATTATAC
>JAEHJW020005537.1_pt1 | contig 19804 bp, 24 predicted proteins | sample 9271431 | NCBI WGS metagenome assembly JAEHJW02 | reverse complement strand
GGCGGTCCAGGACCCCGGCATTGCAAGACGGGCCGAGGAGAGCATCAGCCAGCTGATGACGGGGGCCCCACCTTCGACGCGCGGCCTGCTGCGCTCGATGGCCTGGGTAGCCAGAAGTGCGAGCATCCGCAGCACGGCGCTCGCGGAAATAGCGATCCCGGCACTGTGCGCCGACTCGGTAAAACTCGCCGAGCTCGACTGGCAGACCGGTACGCTCACGGAAACATCGAAGGCCGTTGCGGCCTGATTACACGCCCGGGCATCACGCCCGGGCGATTCTTTGCTCGCGCTCGATATCACTCGACGAAAGGGCCAGGGGAGGCCTCCTGTACTAATGACCTGATCGTGTATAGCCAGCATCCCGCGCCAAACAAAACGGCCCCGCCAATCCGCGGCGCTGCACCGGAGAAGAGAAGGCCGCCCCAGAGGGGGCGGCCTATGACAGAGGTCACTTCGCAAGCGACAGAGGCGGTACCGTCACGCCGTCTTTGCTCAGCAGTTCCGTCAACGCCTCGCGCCGGCCGGATTTCCAGAGGTTGAACACCGGCACTCCGTGGCGTTCCGCCAATAGGATTGCCGTTGCGGTACCGCCGGTTTTCACCGAGCGCGTGCGATGCGACTCGCAGCCGTCAGCCGTCCAGCCCACTACGAACCGCGACGGGATCTCGAGCGAGAACCCGAGCACCTGGTAACAGTTTCGTCCGTGAAGCTTACGTGCCGCCGGCGAGAGCCGCTCCCATGCCGGATGCAGCCGACTGGCCACATCCAATGCGCGCTGTTCCACTCGGTTCAGTGGCGACGGGTTTCCGTTGAACCCCTGCCACGGTAGGTAGATTTCCAGTGGTGCCCCCGATACCGTGCGCGCGCCTTGCTCAAAGGCCGCATCCGCCCCATCGGCGCCCCCCGATCGCAGCGTGTACCCGACCCGCGCCAGCGCCGCGGCTAGACCTCGCATCTCCTCCAGCACCGCCTGCGGGGTTTCCCGAGAACCAATCCCGGTGTAGCACCGCCCAGCCGGGTCAATTTGAGGCGACCCCTCCGGTCGGCGCTTCTTGCGAACCTCATCTCGCCGCATTGGGGTACCACCGTTGCACTTACGGCACAGGCAGGCATCCCAGAACGCCTGATCTTCCTCGTACTCGCTTTGCGAAATATCCCAGCACAGCCACACGCCACAGCGGCTGCAAAGCGGGGTTACCCCTCCGGCGAGGGTTGCGCTGTTCACCTGCACACCCATTCAAAATGCTCCTGTAATGCCCTAGGGGCCTATAGGGAAGGCCCCGGTGAATTCCACGCGCCCGAGCTCCGCTCGGCTTGGCAGGCCCGTGCGCGTGCCCTCGAGGCCAATCCCCCCCCCATTGGGGAGTCGTCTCCTCCGGTCGGTAGTTCTGGGATAAAAACAACGACTTCGTGAAGGAAAACAGTATCTTTCAGGCCTTGGATAAATTACCCTTATACTTCGACTTACCGAAGAACTTTGAAGTGCAGAGGTCGCGCTCGCGCAGGGCAGAATTCCCCGCCCAAACGACTCCATTTCAGCGGAACTAGAACTATGATGATGAGCACGCCCAACACCCGCAAGACGAAGTCCAAGGGCAGTCCGTATAAGCTGATAAAGGTGCAGACTCCCGGAGGTAAGACTTCTACGGTGAGTCTGGATAAAAACCTCTACGAGGTGATCGAAAGCAAAGTCGGCGCCGCGGCGACCATTACGGTGGCCCGCCAGGCGGCCAGCAAGTTCGATCCGTCCAAGCACGACCAGACCCGAAGCGCGTTCGTCGTGCAGACGCTGCGCAGCAAGTTCGGCATGGGCCGACCGACAAAGATCGAGGTGCGACCGAAGGCGGAGGTCCCCTCCGCAACGCGCAAGTACACGTACGCAAAGCTGCGGGTGCGCGACGGTGAGGGCAACATCACCACGGTGAGCTTGCCCCCGGCACTGCTCACCCGCGCCCGCCGCACGCTCACCGATGAGCAGATTAAGCAGGTCGTCGAGCGCGCCGCCGCCGCTTACGATCCGGCGGTGATCTTCACGCGCAGCGAGTACACCAAGCGGGCGTTGAAAATGCGCATTGGAGAGAAGGTGCCCTCGGAGCTGCGCGTGTTCCGGCGCAAGTTCCGTCTCACGAACGAACAGCTCGCCTCGATCCTACAGATGAAGCCGAAGGATCTGGCGCACATGGAAGAGCTCGACGAAGTGCCCCCGGGTCCGGTCCGGATGATGATCTCAGCGCTTTGGAAGGGGCAGCTGAAGATCTCGGCTGTCTTGCAGCGAGGGTAGCCCGTCTCACCGGGCTACCCCGCCCGTGCGCTCAGGCGCTTTCCGCCAACTGCTCTTCGCTCTCATCGGCCGCCGCGAGTGGCTTCGCATCGAGCAACCGAGCCCGAAGCACCGCATCGATCGTCGCAGCGACCTCCGGATTTGCCTTGAGAAACTCCATGGCGTTCTCCTTGCCCTGGCCAATCCGGTTGCCCTCGTACGAATACCAGGCACCGGACTTCTCGATGATCTCGTGCTCGGCGCCAAGGTCGACGAGTTCCGCTTCGCGCGAGACGCCCTGGCCGAAGAGGATCTCGAATTCGGCCTGCCGGAACGGCGCGGCCACCTTGTTCTTTACCACCTTCACCCGCGTCTGGTTCGCCACGACCGTCTCGCCATTCTTACGCGAGCCGACGCGGCGGATGTCGAGACGTACGGAGGCGTAGAACTTTAGCGCATTGCCTCCGGTGGTGGTCTCGGGGTTACCGAACATCACCCCGATCTTCATGCGCAGCTGGTTGATGAAGATGACCAGGGTGTTCGATCGCTTGACGTTGCCGGTTAGTTTGCGCAGCGCCTGGGACATCAGCCGGGCCTGCAGGCCCACCTGCGCCTGGCCCATATCGCCCTCGAGTTCTGCCTTCGGGGTCAGGGCGGCGACCGAGTCGATCACCACCACGTCGACTGCGCTCGAGCGCACCAGCATGTCGGTGATCTCGAGCGCCTGCTCGCCGGTGTCGGGCTGAGAGACCAGCAGGTCCGCCACCTTCACCCCGAGCCGCTCGGCGTAGACCGGATCGAGGGCGTGCTCCGCATCGATAAACGCCGCCGTGCCGCCTGCGCGCTGAACCTCGGCGACCACCTGCAGAGTGAGGGTCGTCTTGCCTGAGGACTCCGGGCCGTAGATCTCAACGATCCGCCCGCGAGGCAGGCCGCCGACTCCGAGCGCCACGTCGAGCCCGAGCGAGCCAGTCGAAATCGTCTCGACGGCGAGCTGCGGGGCATCATCCCCGAGGCGCATTACGCTGCCCTTGCCGAACTGTTTTTCGATCTGGGCTAATGCGCCCGAGAGCGCCCTCTGTTTCTCTTCGTTCATCTTCGTACCTCTCTAAGGGGTCATGGAGCCGCGCCTGGTTGCGCGGGCGCAATTTCGAGTACGCGGTGCAACAGGCCCGCCTCCCGAAAGAGCGATCGGGCCACCATCCAGTCTCGGTGCCACTTCGAAGGGGCCGGTTTCGTGGGGTAGGAGATCACCTCGGCGATACCGCTCATCAGGATGTGATCCGTGCAGCGCGTGCACGGTACCCCGCCCCACACGAGACCGCTGTCATCGGTCTGCGCGAAGTAGAGCGTGCAGCCCTGAAGGGCGATGCCCACCCGCGCGGCGTTCACGATCGCCCGGAGCTCAGCGTGCACCATCAGACTCAACTTCACCTCACGGTCGTTCAGCCGCTCAAGGGTCTCCGCGATACCCTCGGGAAAGCGGTTGTAGCCCATCGAACGCACCTCACCGTCGGGCCCGACGATCACCGCACCGACTCGTGTCTCCGGATCGCGCGAGAGCTCCGAGTGCTTCAGGGCAAGTTCGAGAAAGTGTCGATCCCGCCGCAAACGTTCTTCGGGCAAGGCTGCCTCGATCACACGATTCAACCGGGAGACGCTCCTCATGTGCGTTCCGCGATTCGCCACCGGGGCAGAACCGAGGGGCGCGGACAAAGTGCCGCCTGCTCGACGGAGAGCCAGCACAAGACCCGTAGGTTATCGAGCCACCCGCTTGTCGCCTGACGGCGCCGCATCTCGAAGACCGCAGTATCGAGCGCGATATACGCCGCGAGTTGCGCATCGAGCCGTTCGCGCCAGGAGGCGGGGAGGTAGTGGGCGAAGTGCTTCCCGACGTAGAACGTCAAGACCGCCTCACCGAAGGCCCCTAGCAGCACCAGGGCTACGCTGACGGGCAGCGCAAGCGCGGCGAGGGTGCGCGGAGCGATCACCCCGTTATGGTCATTGGCCACCGTGCGGCGCATGACCTGAAGAGCCCTCAGCCGCTCGTTACGACTCAGGCCCGACACTTCACGCCTCCATCCAAGAGGGCGCGGCCAGCGGCTCACCCAGGCATTCGATCAATCCCGGGTACACCGTGCGCAGCATCACCGGCCGCGCGGCGCGGTAGATGCGCACCACCTCGGTGTCGCTGAAACCGTCCGGATGGGATTGCTCGAGCAACGCAAGTCGCCCGAGGCAATCGCCCTGGGCAGGCTCGCTCACCACCAGCGTCCCAATCCCCGTGATTCCCTGTCGCCACGCCGCGAGCAGGCTGTGTGCACCCGAGGAGGTATAAATCTCATCGAACACGAGACTGCCACAGGCGGGCATCACGCCTCGGCGCAGAGCCGCCCGCAACTCGAGCCCACCTGGATCGGTCACAATCCCGGCGGCCCCCTCGAGGACCCGGCTATCGTAGTGCTCGAGCACGCAATGGACCGCCTCGCCAGGCCGCGCTACTGCGCAGCTCCCGGCGAGTACCGCGGCCAGGGTGCTCTTGCCTGTCCCTCCGCCGCCACAGAGCAACACGTTGCGCCGTTCGGCGACCAACTGCTCGACCAGCGCCAGATCCTGTTGCCGCCAGAGAAGCCCGTCGGCGCCGCGAACCGCCTCGCTCGCGCCGGGGATCGCCTTGGGCGCCGGCCGTGCCGAGGGTAGTACTCGTCCCGGCCGGGATTGGCACCCCGTCGAAATCGCATCGTGAGAGGGCTCTCTTCGCTCGACGCCGAGTTCCCGCAGGCGCCGCTCCACGTACGAGGGGGATTCGGGGGCGCTTTCCATGGCTTCGTGGGACGCTGCCATAGGTAATCAGTACCGATCCGCCGGGTCGTACTTCAACGGTGTCGGGGAGATCAACCGCTTGTAGGCCGCGACCCAGTTGGTCGTGATCATCCGCTGCGCGCGCGCGAGGGAAATCTGCCCACGGCAGACCATGTGATTTAGGCGGTTTTCGAGCTGATCCTTCGTGTGGCTGCCCCAGCCGCCGGCGACGTTGTGCGGTTCGGGCCAGAGGTTGCGCGGGGAACGAGGCGCTCCCCCCAGCTCTAACGCGAGTTCGTGATCTTCTTCGTAGTGCCAGAGTTTGCGATCGCGATAGCCGTAGAGCCGGATCTGCTGGCGCTTCAACCGCTCGGTGTAACGTTCAGGCGGACGGATGGCGCGCGTGTAGCCGCGCACGCAGATCGTCGAGTGAATCGTCTGTTGCGTCACCGCCGGATTGCGCGCCCCCGGGGTCAGTCGCGGATTCGGTAGCGCCTGGGAGAAGGGGTGAACCGGCCCGCTGTCGCCACTGCGATTCCAGCGCCCACCGTGCCAGCGGTCCTGGTGCCAGCGCTCGTCGTGGTGGCGCCACTCGTGCTCGCCCCAGTAGTGGCCCGACGCCAACGCGGGGCCAGCCACGGAGGCAAGCGCCACGAGGGCCAGGCCGAGCTGCAGGGTACGGCGAAATTGTCTCATCGAACACACCTCGTCATGACGTCGCGAACGGAATTTATTTTTATACTCACTCTTCTAGGGTATAGCGAATTCCGCAGCCGAACAAACGAGGAACCCGAAGGCTGGTCAGAAAGAACAACGCCGGGTACGGGACGGACGGGCGGTCTCGGGAGAGCGCGGCGTGCGGGCGGCTCAGCCCGCCTCCGGCCCTGCCCCCTGGGCGAGCGCGGTCAGGAGCGATTTCACCGGCGCCGGCGCATCGATCTCCTCGAGCCCCGCGGAGAGGTCCTCAAGGAATGCCTCCCCGTCGTTCTCAACGGCCTTCGCCCCCAGCCATTCATCCTGCGAGAGCAGCTCGGCGAACTGACTCTCGGGCAGCGCCGCCGCGGCCGATGCCGCATCAGATGCCTCCACCGCAAGACCGGTGAGATCGAAGCAATCGCTGTTGTGAGGCAGATCAATCTGCTCGAGCGCCTTGCACGAGGCGCCCCCCGCCCAGGCCCAAACCGCCGGTTTGTGCCCCCGGCAGTCGATCGAGATCGGCTCGATGTTCCCTGGGTTGTGCCACCACGTGCGGCCCTTCTGCACCGAGGGGGTCGTGAAGTGCATGTGGCCGTTGACCACCATGTCGCAGCCACGGATTTCCTTCAGCAGCTGCGCGCCGGGGTACGCGCCATGGAACGCGAGGTCGTGGTGCGTGACGAGCACGACCGGCCCCTCGCCCTCGGCCTCGATGACATCCGGGATCTCCGCCCCGTAGGGGGCGCCCCAGAGCTGAACCGGGCCCTCATCGGTCTCAATCGTGCGCCACGCGCGGCACGGGCCGTCGAGCACCTCGATCACCCCAGTCTGCGCAAAGAGCGAGAGCGCATCGGCATGCTGCAGGAGCGTGTCGTTTTTATCGTGATTGCCGCCGAGCACCAGAGGTTGTACCGGGAAGTTCCCCAGCACCTCAAACAGCTGCGCGAGCGTCGGGAGGTGATTTTCCTTGGCGCGGTGGAATAGATCGCCGAGGATCAGCGGCTGCAGCGCGCGCTCCCAGCAAATCTCCGAGGCCTTCATCAGCTTGCCGATCACGCTCGCGAGATAGTCATCCTTGCGCCGGCCCGGCCGAACGCTCGATACGTGCGGGTCGCCAATGTACAAAATGCCCTTCAGTGCGCTCATGACATCGATCCTTTGAACCACTCGCCCATGTTCGTATTATAACACTCGGACTAGTCCGCAGAGTCGCAGGATATCAGGAGGTTTCCGAACGAGAATCGGAAATACCTCCTTGGCGGATCATCCGTGCAGCCCCCCGCCACAGAGCGGGCAGAGCCCACCGACTTCCTCGATGATGGCGGCCTCCTCGACGTGAGCGGCCGCGAGCGCCCTCTCGGCCTCCTGCAGCGCGTTTCTCGAGCGCTCGAGCTCTGCGGTGCGCGCGGAGACCGTACCGGCGAGGCGGACCAGACCGGAAAGATCGTGCAGCTGCGGGGTCTCCGGCATCTCCGGCAGTGGCCTGCGCCCCTCAAGTTTCCTCAGGAGTCGCCCAATCCGCTGGCCTGCAAAGGCGATCGCTGCCGTATCGTGCAACTGCGGCACCTCGGGCATCGATGCAGGTACCCTCGCGCGGGCCCGGGGCTCATTGCGGCCGATGCGCCCGATCAAATCGGAGAGCTGCTGCGTATCGCGCAGCCCGATCATCGCCGGTAGCCCCTCGAGCGCCGCGGCGCACGAGCGCGCGCCCTGGCTGTGCTTCTCCAGCGAGTCGATCCGGTCCATCAGCGACACCAGCCGGCTCTGCTGAGCGTGGGTCGCTTCGATATTCTTCAGCTCCTCCCCGAGCCGATCGAGCGCCTCGCCCGCCGCGGGCAGCTGCTCGGTGGATGAGAGCGTGTGCGCAAGAGTCGCAAGCTCACTCTCCCCGTCCCGCACCTGCACCCGGTCGGCCCGCTTGAGGTCGCCGTAGCGCTCGATCAGCGCCGAAAGCCGCCCAGATTCACGCCCGACCGAGAGGATCTGCGCTCGCATCGAGGCCGGGCGATCGAGCAGGAACACCGGGCTTTTCTGGCTACCGACCTGGATGTCGAGCTCACCGGCGCGCGCGATACCGAGTACTTCGTTCACCCATTCCGGCACACCCCCGCGGGTGGACGGGCGGCCCTCGCGCACGGGCTCCTCGCTCCCGGGCTCATAGAGCGCGTAGCTCACTTTCGGCTGGCCGCTCTTGGCCTTCGCCCGGCGCGTCCACACGATCCGCCGCCCGTTTTCCATTTCGAGCGTCACTTGGGCCTCTGCGGCGCCGTGGCGAATCAGCGTGTCATCCCCATCGCCGTAGGCCACCGCGCGCAGGCTGGTCGCCGCGAGCGTCGATTTGCCAAGATCGTTATCTCCGATCACGACCGTCACACCCGGGAAGAGCGGCACGGTGGTGTCGATGTGGGCGCGGAAATCCTTCAGGTGAATCGAGCGCAGACCTGGGGTGACCACATCCGGCCACTCGGCCGCGCGGCGCAGCACCTGCACCTCAGCGCTCCCGTCAGCCCCGCGGGTGAGCTTCACCAGGCTCACCAGCTCCTCGAACAGCTCCGGTTCGTGGTGCGAGATCAGAATCGTCTGCGTGCCGGCCCGCCGGGCCACGTCCGAGAGCACCCGCACGAATCCGACCACCCGCTCGGGCTTGATCCAGCAGTCCGGCTCATCGAGCACGACCAGTCGGCGCGCCCCGGTGCGCGAGAGCGCCGCGAAGCGCAGCCCCGCCGAGAGCACGTTCGTCACCGCACCGCCCGAGCCGTCGAACGCATCCTCGATCGCCCCGCCGTTGTCGATCTGCACATCGAGTGCCGGCGCGCCGCGCTCCTGGTAGAGGTTCAGTCGCACCTCGCCCTTCTCGGGCAGCACGTCGCGCACGATCGCGGTCAGGAGCTTCTCGAACGCCCCGACACTGCGGCGGTGGGCACGATTTTGCAGGCTCTCGAGCGCCGCATCGCATTGCTCGACGAGATCGAGCCGCCCCTTGGCATCGGCCACGCGCTGCGTGAGCACCCCGGAGCGGGTCACGCACGACTCGCGCAATCCCGTGAGCTTCGCGTGCAACATGCGCGAGCGCTCGAATCGACCCGTATCCAGCTCCTCGAACAGCATCCGTCTCACTCCTGCCGTACTATCCAACCACGCCCTTCACACCGCGCTTAGGCAACGAGCGCCGCCTCCGCCTCGCGCAGCGCCGCTTCGCCCTGATTCAGCGCGTTGACGAACTGATCGACCGCCTGCTCGTTCTCGCGCTCGCGCTCGGCATAGAGCCTGCGCAGCTCGGTGAGGTCTCCGGTGCCGAACTCCTGCTCGGCCTCCGTGCGCGCCTCTTTCAACTGCCGCTCGGCTGCCTCGAAGTCCGCCTGGGCTTTCGCGCGACGCTCGATCATCTGTCGATGACGGGCCCTCGCCTCCTCGAGCCGCTGCGCCGCCGGCGAGCCGCCCGCCGCGCCCTTGGTCTGATTCCTCGTCTCTTGAGCCATCTTTCGCTCCTCTGTTCCTGGTCACTGCCCGCTTATCGGCGGGCGCTTGCGCGCCAGAGCCTGGATGTAGCGCTTCACCTTCGGCCACTCCTCGGCCCTCACCCACACCTCGTAGGGCTTCAGCCCCTGCGCGCGCATGTCTTTGCGTGCGCGCCGTTTGCGCTCCCGATCGACCCGCTTGCGCTCATCGAGCGTGGTGGACTTCTTGCCTGTTGCCATTCGCCATACCTTCAATTATAACACTCGGACTAGTCCGCCGCGAGAAACTTAACACAATAGGACATTTTTTTAGCGCTTTCGATGTTCTTAGATAACATCAAGACGTATCGCATCGATCCAGGCACGGATATCCTGCGAGGCGATCACCCCTCCATTGCTGGTCATCGGGGCGATGAACTCGCGCTTGAACTCCTGATGGTGCAGCCACGCGAAGAGCGAGCAGCGCCGGCCCTGATAGAGTCGCTCGATGGGTTCGCCCGCCCTCACCGGTACGAAAGCGGCGAGGATCGAGAGCGCGAGATCCGCGGGGCCCGATCCGCTGTACCCGCACTCGAAGCCCGAGGGGGAATGGTGTGTCAGGTGCGGCACATTTGCCCTGAGCGTGCCGTCGGCGTCCCGCCAGATCCGCACGTCGCGTCGATGCTCTTCAATTGTGTGCATGGGTTGCCCCTGACCCCTATCAGTAGGTATGAAAGCACTCGTCGCAGAACCGGAAAGGCTCGTGTCGCGAGAGCGGGCGGCTGCAGTTCCCGCAACGCCTGGACCGTTTCTTGGCAAGATACCGGTTGATCGCAGCGTTCAGATCGCGCACCGCACGTTGCGCGCCGGGCAGATCCGGAAAGATCCCGGGCCAGCGGTAATGCAGCCAGCAATAGAGGTTCAGGAGTCGCACTGCAAACTCGGCCCGCTGCTGATCTTCGCTCGCTCGCGGCGGCAGGTGATAGTGCAGGGCGCCGAGATCGAACGGCTCACCAGCTGCGATCGCGTTCACGAAATCCGCGAATTCCCGGGGAAACTGCTTTTTCGGGAGCATCGGCACCGGAGCGGCGGAGAGGGCAAGGCGCGTCCTGAGCGCGAGTCCCTCCCACCGATCGAGGAGCCGCGCGATGTCCAACTGGTCCTCCCCGAGCGCCGCGATGAAGTGCTGGTTCTCCGGCAGCTTCAGCCGGTGCACGAATACCTCGAGAATCTCCTCAAGACCCTCCGACTGGAGGGTCTTTGCGATGGCCGAGACGATCGGCCACGTCGGACCCTGCCGATACAGCCGCGGGACGGAAGCGGGGCGCTCAGAGAGCGCAACGCGGACGAACTCGAGGGTCCTCCGATCGAGCGCGCCGACCCGGCCGCACGCGTGGTGCCCGTAGCGCCCGGCTCTGCCGGCGATCTGCCAGACGAGGTCGCGCGGTATCGGGGTCTCAGTCTTTCCATTCCACTTGGTCGGGGTGACGAACAGGACGTGCTTGACCGGCAAATTGAGCCCCATGCCGATCGCGTCCGTGGCCACCGCCAGGTCCACATCCCCCTGGCGAAACCGCTCGGCCTGTGCGGTCCGCACTTCCGGCGACAGCGCGCCGTAGATCACTGCACAATCCCGGCCATGTTTCTCCGCCGCCTCGGCGGCGAGATCGAGCACCTCCCTGCGCGAGAACGCGACGAGCACGCTCTGCGGCGGGATAGCCGCAAACGGCGTCGGGCGCGAGTCGATCTCGAGCTCCGTGAGTCGCTCGGCGTGCATCACCTCGAGCGGTTCGCCCAGGTACGCCGCCAGTGCGCGCACCGCGTCCTGCGCTTCCGGCGAGCCGAGCATCCACACCTCTCGCGCCGGGGTGCCGAGGATCGCCTGCACCCAGGCCGAGCCACGCTCGGCATCTCCGAGCATCTGCACTTCGTCAATCACCGCGACGTCGACCGGCGTGTCGAAGTCAGTCATCTCGATGGTCGAGGCGGTGAAGGCGGCCGGTGGATTGGTGTGGATCTCCCGCTGCTCCCCGGTGATCAGAGAAGTCGGGTGCCCGTCCGACTCGAGTCGATCCCGGACCTCGAGCGCGAGCAGCCGCAGCGGCCCGAGGTACATCCCGCTTTTCGCGCGGGTCAGGCGCTCGAGCGCCCGGTGCGTCTTGCCACTGTTCGTTGGGCCAATAACCAGAACGAGCTTGCGGCCCATGCCTCGCGCGACCGGATAAAAATCCGCGATGCGCGCGGGCAGGGCGCCCGCGAGGCTCGAGAGCGTCCAGGCCCTCCGTTTACCTCGGCGTGCCATCAGGATTCTCCCGCAGCGCGTTCGCCGGTGCAGCCGAGTCGCGGATCCCCGTAGACGTAGGCCCGGACCTCTTCCAGAGCGCCCTCCACCGACGCGCCATCGCGCGGCGTGGCCGCGCTCGCGATGAGTTGGGCGAGCAGCCGCTCGAGCGTCTCATCCGGGCCCCGCCGCACCCAGCGCTTCGGCCACGGCAGCAAAGAGAGTATCTGCTCCTCGGAGTAGGACTCCCACCGGGAGAGCACGTTCAGCAGGTCCTCGATATCCTGATCGGCCGGCCGACCCGGCGTGTACCCGATGAGCGCGGCCCCTGCAGCCTGATAGGCGCACGCGAGCGCCCAGCGGGCCCGCTCGAGCAGCCGCTCATCGGGAACCGTTCCGGGCGGATGCAGGGAGGCGGGGCGACCCCAATTCGGGGTGGGATCAAGGTGCGCGATCTCGATCTCACCGACCGGCGGTGCGCCGTTGAGCGTAAAGATTTCCTCCAGCCTCGCATAACGATCGGCCGGCAGGCCTGCGCGCAGGCTCGCACAAGCCCCGACCGCGCTGTAATAGGTGCGCCGACCGTGCATACCTAAGCCAATGTAGTAGAGGTCGTCCTCATCGTCTGCCACACCGACGATGCGTGCGAGAACGAAATCGTGCATCAGGCCGATGTCGTTGAGGATCGGACGGACCTCGTCCGCAAGAGATTCCAGAGTCAAAGGCATCGCCGTCTCCCGGGCGCGGCGAGCTGCTGCCACCGCCGCCAAAGCATGTTGAGATACTGGTCCGGCTTGAGCGTTCCGCTGTAGAACCCGAGTGCCCACGCGTCGTTGACCTCGATGAGCGCCGTACAGCCATCTTCGAGCCGACCCGCATCAAGAGCGAAGGCCACGGGCGCACCTGGACTTGCGCTGAAGCGGCTCACCATCTCCCGCACTACGGCCGCATCGGGCAGCAGCGCATCGTCCGGGCCGTCGTCGTAGCGGCCCTCGCCGAGGAGCTCTCCCTCGAGCACGTAATAGCGCACCTCGCTCGCCCACAAGACGGGCTCGCTCACCCAGACGGGCGAGCGGGGATCGAGCGCCAGGAATGCGTTGAGCTGCGCCCGGTCGTGGCCAGACAGATGATCAGGATTGTCGAGCGTATCGAACACGAACCCCGTGAAGGCCTTCGTGGACACCGGCTTCACGAACCAGTGCCCTACTACCGTCCCGGCTTCGCGCTGCTCAACACTGCGGCGCAGGTACGGCTGGAGCACTTGGGGATAGGACAGATTATCAGGCTCCGCGATGCCCGCGATCGCCATGGCCCGGCGCACGAACTCGACGCTTCCAACCGGCACCTGCGTCCCCGAGGCAAGATCGGCGGTGTACCGATCGAGTGCCGCAAGAGACGCTTCGCGCAGAGGGATGTCATCGATCATCGCCACCTGACGGGCAACGCGCTCCTCGCGGCCTGCCCGATCATTCTGGCAGAGCAGGGTGAATCCAGGGCTCATCGCGGACCTCGACATTCAGGCTGCCACGTCCTGCATCGCCTTCGCCGCTTCGAACTGCTCAAGCACGCGCGCCAGATCATCCGCGACGGACTTATCGGTACGGTAGCCGGCCTCCTCCAGGCGCGGTAGGAACAGCGAGTGGACCGGGTTGTTCGGCCCCGGGCGCATCACCTCGTTGAAGAGCACCGGCACAATTCGCCCAATCCACCCCTGCGGATCGCCATCGATCGCATCGCGCATCGCCTCGTTCTTCACCGTGACATCCACGCGCAGCGCGCCGCATTCGCTCTCGCAGGAAAGCGAGCCCGCCCGGCCCTCGGTTCGCGTGCCTGCGCGCCCGGGGACAATGTCGACGATCTTGAGGTCGCAGGATGCCTCGACCTTCAGTTTGACGGCATCCTTCGAGGTGCCATCGCGCCAGGTGAGCTCGGGACTCTTCAGGATCGTACCTTCCTCGCCCTCGGCCACGAGCTGCCCGTAGTGCCCGTAGGCCTCCTGCAGCGATCGGACCACGCGGGTATCGATCAGGCGCACCGCTTGAGCAGGGCCGGCACCCTCGAGCAACCGCTCGAGCGCCGCAAGCCGCTCACGGTAGGCCACCGCGTAGGAGCCTTTCTTCACCACCGCATCGAGCGGGATCCGGTCCCACACCTCATAAAGGGGGGTCTGGCCCGGCCCGAACTGCCCGCCCTGCAGTACGCCGTTCAGGATCCCGTTGCCGATCTCGCGCGGCAGGATCCGTCCCCCTTCCATCACCAGCAGCTCGCCGTGGTGCTGAAAGCCGCGCTCGAAGCGCTCGGCGACGAATGCGGCAAGACCGTCGAAGGCCTCGGCCGGAAACTCACTCCCGGAACGGCTGACGATCGTCACCGCACCGGAGTCGAGAAGATTGACGTTGGCGAAGAGCCCGTTGGCCTTCTTCTGGCTGAATACGCCCGCGACGAAGTCGAACTTCGAGAGGTTCGATTTCTTCGGCAACGAGCAGCGCATGTAGGGGTACTCCGGCAGCAGCCCCGGGAAGATCTTCCCCGTGGTGTTGGCAGAGAACCCCGCGCGCAGATCCTTCGCCACAATCCGCCATAGCAGCTCCGCGCTGAGCCCATCGAGACGGGTCATCTCCGCCGCGAGCGCCCCCCGGGCGGCATTGCCGGTGAGCTCGCGTCGCTCAAGCTGCCCGAGCAGTCCCCAGGTCGTCTCGTCAAAGGCCACCCCGACCCGATCCGGCTCGGCGCCCACCGGGCGCTGCGCGATGCCATAGGTCTTCAGAGGGCTGTAAGTCGCCTCCAGCACCCGCTTGAGGTCCTCATCTCCGGCGTGCTCGTTGAGCAAGGCGGCCTTCGTGCTCTTGGCGCTCTCGGCCCCCACGCGCTCGATGAGGATAAAAATGCTCGCTGACTCCATCGATTTCCCCTTCGTTGAAATTCCCACCGTCCTCTGAATCAGCGCGTTCAGCGCACCATCCCCGAGAGGCGCATCTCCTCACGCTGCGTCGCCATCAGCGAGCGCATCATCTCGAGCCGCACTCCGGCGGTCTCATGGCGCACCCGCGCCACATTCGCCTCCTTGCGCGCTTCGGTCATCTCGCGCAGGTGTCCCTCGTAGCGCACATCGGCGAGCGCTTCCGTCTCTGCCTGCGCGAACGAGATTCCTTTCTTGCCATCCTTGCGGGACTCGGCCATGACCTCGCCGATCAGCTGCGCGAGCAAAGTCTTCTTCAGCTCCTCGAGCAGACTTGCCCGCTCGTGCCGCGCGGCCCACTCGATCCCGAGGTCCGCCACGGTCTTGACTTCCTTATCGAGGTCGATCTGCATCACGCTCTCGGCCTGGCGCGCCAGGCGCCGCTGACCCAATTCGCTCTCATGCATCGTGCTTCTCTCCTGAGTGACCCTTACATTATAACACTCAGACTAGTCCGCCCGGTGCGCCGCAATCGGTTAGATCCCGAATCCCGTTCGGAAATAAAAACCCGGAGCGCCAATAGGCACCCCGGGTCTGAATCATGCGTGCGTGGCGCCGAGATCCACCTCAATCACCCGTCGGCAACGCTCGGGCAGTGTTTGGAACGGCACGCGCCGCCCAAGATGCGATCCCATCATCGCCGTGGTGTGCTGGCCGAACCCCTGCGGATGCGTCGGATCCTCGCTCATCCCGAGGGAGAGGAAGAACCCGCGCTGTTGCTCGGGGAAGTCCATGTACACCACCGTATAGCGATCGAGGGTTTTGCCCCCGTTGTCGTAGCAGCGAATCCGGCTCTCCCCGACCCGTTCCGTTCTCACCGTCCGCGCGCCCCGGGCGACGCAGTGGCCTTTCACCTGACCCGTCTTCTGCGGAGTGCAAGCCCCAGCGTTCAGGCCGGGGATAGCGCCGGGTAATTCCGAATGAGCGTCGGATTCGTCTTCGGAAGTTCGGGAGGTCTTTTGTTAGGGTGCGAGCCATGAGCAGCACGCCGCAAGTACCGGACCCTCGACGCAAGACGCCGAGCTTTATTGCGGAGTTTCCGGCTGCTGTGAGCGCGGCGACTGCCTATGAGCTCGCTGTTCGTCTCGATGCCGCGCGCCAGGTCTACAACGCATGCCTAGGTGAGGCGTTGCGCCGCCGCGAGCAGGTCCGATCCTCCGAGATTTGGCGCGCCGCGGGCGCCATGCCGAAGGGACTGAAGAGCAGCAAGGAGAGCAAGGCGAGAGTCACAGCGTTCGAGAGCGCGAACGAAGATTTCGGATTCACCTCGGCCTCGATCCAGAAGTTCGCCGAGTCCTGCCGCGATGCCTGCTGGATCGGCGAGCACCTGGGCAGCCACGACACGCAGACCACCTCGCTGCGGGCCTTCAAGGCCGCGCAGCAATACGCCTTCGGCAAGCGCGGCCGACCTCGGTTCAAGGGCAAGGGCCGGTTCAATTCCATCGAGGGCAAGACCGATGCCGTGATCGTGTTCCGGTGGGTCGATCGTCGGCCGGCTGTGCGCTACCTCGGCCTCACGCTTCCCCTGGTCCTGGATCCTCGGGACAAAGATGGGTGGCAGCGCCAGGCGCTCGAGCACCGAACGAAGTACGTGCGGATCGTACGTCGACGCATGCACGGAAAGGATCGCTGGCGGGTACAGCTCGTACAGGAGGGCCGCTCGCCGCGCAAGAGCTGGCAGAAGCCCGGGCAGGACACGATCGGGGTCGATCTCGGACCTTCGGTCATCGCTGCCGTCTCGGGCACGGAGGCGACTCTCGAGCCGTTCTGCCCGGGGGTCGTGGACTTCGAGAAGGAGGCCCGGGTCATTCAGCGGGCGATGGACCGCTCGCGCCGAGCCACCAATCGGGAGTGCTTCAATCCGAACGGCACGTTCAAGGCAGGCGCCAAGATCAAAGTCCGCTCGCATCGGTACCGAGTACATCGAGACCGTCGCGCCGAGACAGAACGGAAGCTCGCTGCCGAGCGCAAGCGGGCCCACGGAGAGCTCGTGAACCGAATCCTCGCGCAGGCCGAGGTGGTGAAGCTCGAGAGCTTTCCTATTGTGCCCTGCAACGATGCTTCGGCCGCAGCGTCAAGCGCCGCGCGCCGGGAACCTTCGTCTCGATGCTCAAGCGCAAGGCTGAAAGCGCCGGCGTTCGGGTCATCGAGATCTCTCCCCACAAGACGCGCCTGTCCCAGTACAGCCACGACACCGGCATCTACACGAAGAAGCCTCTGTCCCAGAGGTGGCACGTGTTTGCCGACGGCTCGAAGGTTCAGAGGGACCTGTACTCGGGGTATCTGGCGCGTTTTGTGGTCAACGATACCCTCGATGCGCGCCAGTGCGTTGCGCACTGGCCGGTTGCCGAACAGCTACTAGCGCGAGCGGCATCGAGGTTTTCGCAATCTGCGATCGGGGCGGGGTTCCCTCACCCTAACGCCGGCACCTTGCGTGCTGGCGTCAGAGCGGATCGCTCGCAAGAGAAGGCTTCCTCGAGGCAAGGTCCCGCCGCCTACGGCCGGGAAGAGCTGCGATGAGAATCCCTCAGAATCCCCCGACTTCAGGCGGGGGAGTGGTCAACTCCTATAGGTAGGCGGGTAGAAAACGGGGCGCCTGAATGGGCGCCCCGGATAAAAAAGCCAGCCTTAGATCAGCCCGTGCTGCGCAAAGCTGTACGAGCTCTCCCGGCCGAGCACCACGTGATCGATGACCCGAATGTCAAAGAGCGAGAGCGCATCCTTGATCCGCTGGGTGATGATCTCGTCCGCGGTGGACGGTGTGACCTGGTTACTCGGATGGTTGTGCGCCAGCAGGCACGCAGCCGCGTTGCGCTCGAGAGCTTTCCTCGCCACTTCCCGCACCGGAACCACGGCCGAGTCCACCGTGCCGACGCTGATCACGTCGAACTCAATAATCCCATGCCGCGCATCGAGCCACACCGCCCCGAACACCTCTCGATCGAGGTGACCGAGGTGTTGGCGCAGCGCCTCCACCGCTTTGCTCGGGGATGAAGCGCTTTGGCGCGGAACGTCCATTACCGCGTAGCGCGCAGCGGCGAGCAGCACTTCCTCCTTGTCCGCGGGCCGGTAGCCGGCGGCCGCTCGCACCTCAAGCTGCATGCGAGACACCTCCCGCGAGCAGCCGCTGCCGCCAGGCCTTGACCCGCTCGATCCGGCGATAAAAAAGCTCGGAACCGAGCTTCGCCCGGGCCCGATCCTGCCGGGTCGAGGAGAACCTTAGCGCAGTCCAGGTCCACCAGAACCGGTACCAGCGCCACTCGTGCTCGGAGTCAGGGCTCGTCCAGGGCCGCAGGCTCTCTTGCACGTAGGAGCGGGTGCTGCGCGCGGCGCGAAGCGCCGCCGGCTCACCCTCGCCGCCCGCACGAGCGACCACCGTCGCCCGAGCGCGGCACGAGGCGCAAGTCAGCCGATCGTCCCATAGTTCCTCGATCGCCTGCGCACGTGCTTTGACGGCCGTCGGGGCCTCCAGAGTCTTCGTGCCAACGAACGCTTCGGTCCCGTCCTCACCGATTGCATGCACTACTACGGTGTATTTCATCGCGTTGCCCTCAATTTAATGACCTCGCCCGCCTATAGGCAGGGGCGCTGCGAATTTCAGCCTCGGGCCGGCGTACCGAACATCCGAATCGAATTTGAGTTTTATCCGGCAGGGACCTCGCTAGAGGTAGTCAACCCGGTACTCCGGGCACCTAGGTCACTATTAGCGAGGGTTCCACCATGGCGTTCATGACTACTTCTTCTCTGCCGGGATATGAGGTTCAGGATCTCGGGACGGACAAGGCTTTCGCGGATTTCATCCGTACGGCTTCCGTCGAGGAATTGGCGCAGGAGCGCACTGAGATGGAATCCTTCGTCGAGGGTTTCCAGGGCCAGCACACGTACGCCTCCGACGTCGTTCGGGAGCGTATCAGCGTGATCGATGAGGCGATTCAGCTGGAAGGCTGCCTCGCTTGTGCAGCCTGATCCGGAAATAGGATGTGACTTGCTGCTATCGCGTTGGGTCTTACGACCCCGCGATAGCAGCGATCCTCCCTAACCTCCAGGTCTTTTATTCGCAAAACCGCCCCCCCGGGGCGGTTTTCTTTTTATACGGCCATTTCGCCCGCAGCGATCCCTATAGGAAGGCAGGTCACTACCGAGAGAGATAGCCGCATGGCTGGAAAGCAAAGGGCCGTCCTGGTATCGCTGAACATCAGCATCTGGGATGCCCGCACGAAAGACGCCGCGCTCGGTCACGAGCTCGCGCGTCAGAAGAACGCAGAGGATGCCTGCGTGAGAGTCTGGAAGTCTCTACTTCCCGGCTGCGAGACCCTGGGCAAGCTTGGATCGCTTCGCACCCAGTCCCGTCGTTTCCACTACGACAACACCTTCGCTTGGCAGCACCGCGGAGTCGGCATGCTTCCGGTGAAGAACATCACCCCCTACACCACCGAGGTGAACGCCTTTCGAGAGCGCTTCTACGGGATGCTCCCGACTCTCAAGGGTGAGTACGAGTTCATGCAGGAGCAGGCTCGGGTGAAGCTCGGGGACGCCTATAAGGCGACCGATTATCCCCCGGTGGACTCGGTCGTCGAGCGATGCCGCTTCGATGTCGTCATCTCCCCGATGCCCGAGAGCGGGGTTGCCCTGCCCGAGGAACTCGGCGAGGAAGAACGACGCGCCATCGAACGCTCTGCCCGGGAGAGCCTGGAGTCGGCCCACCTGGAAGCGCGCAAGGATCTGCGTCAGCGGCTCTACGACGTTGTCGCAGACATGGAGGAGAAGCTTGGCAAGCCGAAGGATCTGCGCGAGGCAAGCATCAAGCATCTCGAATCAATGCTCGGCCTTCTCGGCCGCCTGAACATGGATGAGGACGAGGAGTTCGAAAAGCTGCGCAAGGACGCAGAAGCCAGACTTGCCGCTGCCGTCGGCAGCCAGGTCGGCAAACCCAAGCGTGCTCGCAAGAAGGCGTCCGGAAAATCCGCCGCCGCTGCCAGCACCGTCAAATCATCGGCCACTAATGAGGGTGAGCAGCCAGATCGCACCTGCGATCGCATGCCCGCTGCCGCCTGAGGTATTTCGCACATGTACGCAGTCACTACCCGCAAGAGCAACGAGGCTACCGGTCCTACGGACCTCGCGGCCTGCTACGTCGAGGGCGATGACGCCCAGTCGAACGAGACGACCGAACGGGAAACCCGTCGCGCCCAGGCCAACTGGGTGTCGCTCGGAAACGGTGGGTTCTTCACCCGCCCGGCCGCGCTCAGCGACTTCGTCTGATCGCTTCTATTGATCCCCGCGCTTGTCGCGGGGATTTCTTTCGCTCACCCTGTCTTGCTCCACCAGTTCTCCGGCGCGGAAGCCCCGGCATTCAGCCCGGGAAGAAG
>JAEHJW020001003.1_pt1 | contig 19811 bp, 18 predicted proteins | sample 9271431 | NCBI WGS metagenome assembly JAEHJW02 | reverse complement strand
GTCGACGGCTGCGGCGCGCGCAGCTGGACGCACGAGTACACGCGCCGCCGGAGCGGCGAGTACGTGCAGCTCGGCGGCAGCCACGGGCACCTCACGCTCGGCGAGTCGGCGACGGCGCTGGATCCGGGGTTCTAGGAAATGAAGACCGCGCGCGATTGCCCCGTCTGCAAACGCGGCCCCGTGCGCGGTCCTTCCGCTACCCTGTTCGGTGTCCGGGCTCGGTGGCACCCGACCTGCTTCAAACGCGCGCAAGCCAGCGGCGCATTCGACGGTAGAATTTCAAGCGCAACACGGAGACGATCATGAGTAAGTACGTAAACGACGTTCGATCCACCAGCAGCGACTCGCGCTACATGGGCGCGCCCTTCCAGGGCGCCATTGCAGAGGCGATCGCGCAAGCCAAGAGCGCGCCCGATCACGGGCTCCCGCCGCGCATCGCTGGCGCACCGAAATCCATGAGCCGCGACCGCGCGGCGATCCTCCAGTTCCTGGGGCTCTTCCGCAAACCCTCGCGCTATCTGGTGGCGCACGTGCGCGCGGAAGGGCTCTATGTGAGCAAGCAGTCGGGCGTCGCGCGCCTCGGTCTCTACGGTTCGCGCGAGATGGCGCAGCGGTTCAATCGCGTCGACGCGGAGCGCGCCGCGCGCGATCTGCACATCTTGGGGATCGGCCCGTTCGTGATCGAGCGCGCGTGATGCCGCTGCTACTCCTAGGGGTGGGGGTCCTGATCTGGTTCGAGACAGGGGCCGAGATCAGGATGCTCCCCGGGATGGTGCTCGGGGCGCTCGCGCTCGGGGCTCTGATCGGTCTCTTGTTCGGAGGGATGTGATATGCGAAAACAGCACGAGGACTGCGGCTGCACGCACGACGGTGAGCGATGGCTCTCGTTGTGCGCTCAGCACAGCAGCGAGTACCACGAGCGGCACGAGCGCGCGGCCGCCGATCATCGGCGCAAGAGCGTACCGGATCCGGCGCCGGATCCCGCTCCCGAGATCGACACTTTTTCGGACCTGCTATGAAGTGGGTCCTGTTGTTTTGGCTCTGGCAGCCGAACGGACATCTCTTTGCACATGACCGCATCCACGGCTTTGCGCATCGAGGTGATTGTGTCGTGTTCGCGCGGGCAATTCCGCCCGAGCGCGGCAGGGTTGAGTGGCAGTGCGTCCGCGAACGCGGAGGGGGTTTGCATCCTTTCCGTCGCCATGCTAAGGTTCGCCCCGCACATCGGTAAATCGTTACGAGGTAATGCGCAATGTTGGAAGAAGCACTGAAGGAAAACACGGCGGCGGTCCGTGAGTTGACGGCTGCGCTCAAGGCGCACAAGCCGGAAAGCGCGCAGCCGGAAGGCGCGCAGCAGGAGAAGGCACCGGCGCCCCCGGCGCCCGCGCGTTCGCGCAAAGCCGCAGCGGCCGCACCGTTGCCGGCGACGCCGCCACCGCCGACGGTGGGCGTCAAGGCGGTCGCCGACGCGGTCATTGAGGTCGCCAACAAGAAGGGCCGCGAGAAGGCGCTCGCGATCCTCGGACAGTTCGGCGTGAGCCGGGTGTCGGACCTCAAGCCGCATCAGCTCCCGGAGGCGTTGGGGCTCGCGGAAAAGGAACTCCTGGAGGAGCCGGTCGCAGCTCCGGAGGCTGAGTCGAGTCTGGTGTGAGGGGAGGGTCTCGCGGACCGTCTTCTGAGTTTGGCGGTTCGCGAGACCGATTTTTTTACAGGCAAGCAGGAAACGCGAAAATGAGCGGAACGCATTCGATTCTGAGCCCGAGCGCAGCGCACCGCTGGCTCGCGTGCCCCGGCTCTCTGGCCGCGGCGAAACATCTACCGCCTGAGCGCAACAGCGAGGACGCCGCGCGCGGTACCCTCCAACACACTCTCAGCGAGACGTGTCTGCGCCGCGGAGGTGACCCGATCGGTTTCCTTGGAACGGCCCACGAAGTGGACGGATTCAAGTTCACAGTCGACGAGGAGATGTGCCGCAACGTCGGCGCCTACGTCAACAACATCCGGCGCCGCACCGGGCGCCTCATGGTCGAGCAGCACATCGACCTCGCGCCGGTGCTCGGCATCCCGGCGCAGAAAGGTACCGCGGACGCAATCGTACTCAACCGGAGCACGAAGACGATCGAGGTGCACGACGCGAAATTCGGATTCCACCGAGTCGACGCGGATGCGAACCCGCAGGGGCTGCTCTACATCGCGGGCGCGCTCGACTTCTACTCGTTCTACGACAAGTGGGAGCACGCGGAATTCTGGATCCATCAACCGCGGGTCGACAACTTCCAGACCGCGACCTACTCGATCGGCGAGGTGCAGGCGTTCATCGACACGGTGCGCCCGATAGCGACGCGCGCGATCGCGATGTACGAAGGACGCATCCCGATCGAGCTGACGCCGGGCCCCAAGCAGTGCCAGTGGTGCCCGGTCCGCGCCAGCTGCGCGGCGCGCACGAAGTCGATCGTCGATATGTTCGAGGTGCAGCCCGACGAGCCGGCGGTGGCCGCGTTGGGTCCCGAGGAGCTGAGCGCCGCGCTCGCGCTCGTAGATCATGTTGAGACGTGGTGCGGTGACATCCGCGCCGAGGCTCGCAGACGCGCGATGGAAGGCTCTACGGTACCGGGCTGGAAACTCGTGAGGGGCCGCAAGGGTAAACGCTTCTGGAGCGACCCGACGGCCGCCGAGAGCGCGCTCAGCCTCTTGCTGGATCCCGCAGTGATGTACGAGCCGCGGAAGCTGACGACGCCCGCAGCGCTCGAAAAGGTTTTGCGACAAGACTTCGAGTCCGTCGAACGGTTCGTCGGACAAGAGGAGGGGGCGCTTCAGCTCGTGCCCGCGACGGACAAGCGCTCCGAGGTAGTAGCGGTCGGCGCTGCCGACTTTTCAGTGGCTAAAGACTAACGAAGGAAACGCGAAAATGACAACCGGTAACCTGCCGAACAACACGATCCAGCTGATCGATGTTCGGCTCTCTTTTCTCCATTGCTTCGCCCCGTTCAAGGGCGACAACGGGGAATCATACTGCGTGAACGCGATCGTGGAACCGAACCACCCGCAGCTCGGAGCGCTCTCGACGATCATCCGTCGCGTTGCGCTGGAGAAGTTCAAAGAGCAAACGGACGCGATGCTCGCGCAGATGAAAGCGGCGAACACGCTGTGCTTGCATCGAGGCGAGACGAAAGCGAACCGGCCCGAGTATGTCGGCAAGCTGTTCGTGAGCGCGTCCAACAAGCGGCGTCCGCGCATCGTCGCGACAGTCGGGGGTGTCAATACGGAGGTGGACGAAGACCACCCCAAGGCCCCGTATTCCGGATGCCGCGGGTCGGTGCTGATCGACATCTGGGCGCAAAACAACAAGTGGGGGAAGCGGATCAACGCCACCCTGCTCGGGGTTCAGTTCCTGCGCCACGATGAACGTCTCACCGGAGGTGGCCGCATCGCGACCGTGGACGAGTTTGCGCTCGCGCCCGAGGATGCGGACTCGATGCCGACCGACGGCGGTCCCGAGCCCAACGGCAACAGCAGCTTGGTGTAACCAACAGCCGCGTCGCCGGTCAACAGCCGGCGACGCGGCATGGAGTCAGCATGAGCACGATATGCAAATTGGATCCTCGGGTCCGCATGCAGCGCGCCGAGCGTAAGCGCATCCGAAGAGCGTGGCTCGCCGCATCCGCGGGCCCCATCACGCATGCGCAGATGGCCGCCAGGATCGCCGCGGACGCGATGGTGTTCCTGCAGCGCGACCCGAGCCGAACAGGCGCGGTCAAGCACGAGCTGTACGAAGCGGTTTTCGCGAACTGGCAACGGAACACGGTGCACTAGACGTGCTCTGCTTCGTCGACACCGAGACCCGCAGCGCCGTGCCGATCACGCGCGGCACTGACCTCTACACGCGCGGCGCCGAGTGCATCCTGGTGACATGGTGCGTGGACGACGGCCCCGTCGACCTGTGGGACACGCTGGACGAACCGCAGATACCGGAAGTCCTTCGGCAGCTGGTGAGCAATCCGGGCGTCACTTTCGTGGCGCACAACTCACCGTTCGACCGCAATATCTTCTACCACGCGCTCGGGCTCTACATCCCGATGGAACGATGGTGGTGCACCCGGGCGCAAGCGTACGCGCACGGTCTGCCGGGCTCTCTCGACGCGCTCGGGCGCGTCATGGGGCTCGGTGTGGAAGACCGGAAGTTCGCCGACGGCAAGGACCTGATCCGAAAATTCTGCATCCCGCGCGCCGACGGCGGCTTCAGGTCACCGCACGAGTGGCCCGCTGAGTGGAAGCGGTTCAAAGAGTACGCGGTGCAGGACACCTCCGCTCTGCGTGAGATATTCAAACGGCTCCCGCGCCACAACTTCACCGAGAAGCACCGCGAGGTGTGGTACCTCGACCAGCTTATCAACGAGCGCGGGTTCGGCTTCAACGTGAAACTCGCCAGAGCCGCCGTTGACTTTCTACGCAACGCGAAAGAAGCAACCGATCTCGCGCTGACGCGCGCCACCGGCGGCGCGGTCCGCGCGGCCACTCAGCGCGCGCGTCTTCTCAACTACCTGCACTCGCATCTCGGCGCCGACATTCAGTCGCTGCGCGCGTCCGAGATTCGCCAGTACCTCGAATGCGATGACATCACGCCCGAGGTGCGGTTCCTTCTGGAGACGCGCCTGGAGGCGGGGAAGTCGGCCGCCTCGAAGTTCGAGCGCGGCCTTCAGTGCGTTGGCCCCGGTGCACGCATGCGGCAAGGGATCCAGTTTTGCGGCGCTGGGCGCACGGGGCGTTTCAGCCACAAGAACTTTCAGGCCGGCAACATGGCTCGCCCGGTGCTCACGGTACGCCGCGAGAACGGCGCGCTGGAGCTGACGCCGGTCAAGGCATCCTACATCGACGAGGTGGTGATCCCCGGCATTTACTCTTACCGCGCGCTGAAGAACGACATCGTGTACGGCGGACCGAACGAGGCGGCCGCGCTCGCAGTGAGGCACACAATCCAAGCAGCCCCGGGCAACGAGTTGGTCGCGGCCGATTACTCGAACATCGAAAGCCGGATGCTCGCGTATCTTGCGGATCAGGAGTGGAAACTTGACGCGTACAGAGCGCTCGACGAAGGGCGCGGCGCGGACCTCTACAAGATTCTGTTCTCGCAGTTCTTCGGTGTTCCGATCGAGGACGTGAAGAGCGTAGAACGCCAAGCCGGTAAGGTGTCCGAGCTGGCGTTCGGTTTCGGAGGCGGCGTGGGCGCGCTCGTCACGATGGCCGCGATATACCAGCTCGACCTCGACACGCTCGTCAGTGTCGTCATTCCGCTCGCCTCACCGGCGCATATCGAGAAAGCAACAAAGGCGCACCGACGCGCCTTCTTACGCGGCGAGGACTACGGGCTCGAACCGAAGACGTACATCGCTTGCGACATTCTGAAACAGCGGTACCGCGAGCTTAACGACACCATCAACAGGTTGCGTCATGACCTCAACGGCGCCACGCTGACAGCGGTGAAAGAGCACGGGAGCATCTTCCGTATCGGCCATTGCGCCATCTGGGCCAACACCTCGTATCTGATCATCCAGTTGCCATCCGAGCGCAGGCTGCTCTACGCGGAGCCCCGCATCTGCGAAGAGGAAGAGACCGACGTCGAGACTGGCGTCACACGCACCCGGGAGTTCCTGACCTACCGCACGGCGCGCGGCGGCAACTGGCGCAAAGAGCGCGGCTGGGGCGGCCTGATCCTGGAGAACGTCGTGCAGGCTTGCGCCAACGATGTCCTGCGACACGGTCTGATAGCGGTGCACGACGACACACTGACGGTCCCGGACATCGCGCGCTACGTGGAGACGCTGCCGCCGTTCGAGCGCACCGCGGTGAGTCTGCACGTGCACGACGAGATTGTTCTCGATGTTCCGGGAGGGTCATACCCGCTCGAACGCATGCTGGAGGTTTTGCGCGAAGCACCTCCCTATATGCCCGGTCTTCCGCTGAACGCGGAAGGGTGGGTTCATCCAATCTACGGTAAGAGGTAGCATCCATGAACGTCAAACTCCTGCTCGTGTGGCTCGCGCTCCTGGCGCTGTGCGCGCTCTGGTGGTCCTGGGTCGTCTGCATGATCGCGCGTGCGTTTCATGCGTGAGCGCGACATCGAGCGCCATCTACGTGTACGCGTCGAAGCGGCCGGCGGCTTGTGCGAGAAGTTCACAAGCCCCGGCCGTCGCGGTGTTCCGGATCGGCTTGTGACGTGGCCGTGGGGTTGTATGGAACTCGTCGAGCTGAAAGCGGGGAACGGTCGCCTCTCACGTGGTCAGACACACGATCACGCGCGGCGGGCGCGTCTGGGCGTTCGTGTTTTCGTTCTGCGATCGGTGTGGGAAGTCGACGCGTATGTCGATTTAAGCCTTCGAACAAAGCCTGAATCGTAATGGCTGACGAGATACGCCACTACACGCCGTTCGACTATCAGCGCGAGGCCGCGGGCTTCCTGCTGCGCACGCCGCGCGCGGCGCTGTGGGCCGGCATGGGGCTCGGCAAGACCTCGATCACGCTGTCGGTCATAGACATCCTGAAGATCGCCGGCAGCTCCTATCTGCCGGCGCTCGTGATCGCGCCGAAGCGTGTGGCGCAAGTGGTGTGGACCGAAGAGCAGCGAAAGTGGGATGCGTTCCGGGAGATGACGGTACAGCCCATCATCGGAACTCAGCAGGAGCGCATAGCGGCGTTGAACCGACGCGGGTGCGATATCTACACCATCAACTACGACAATCTGCTGTGGCTCCTGAAGGCGCTCGAAGGGCGCCCGTGGCCGTTCAAGATGGTGATCGCGGACGAGAGCACGCGGCTCAAGAATTTCCGCTTGCTCGGAGGGGGCGGCGCACGCGCCGATGCGCTCTCGATGGTGACGGGACAGACCGGTCGCTGGATTAATCTCACCGGCACACCGGCGCCGAATGGGCTGCAAGACCTGTGGGGTCAGTTCTGGTTCCTCGACGGCGGTCAACGTCTCGGCCGCTCCTACACGCAGTTCATGAACCGATGGTTCCGCGAGGACAAGTACACTCAGCGCATCAGCGTCCTCCCCGGCGCCGAGAAAGAAATCCACGACCGCATCAAGGACATCACGCTCTCGCTGCGCACAGAGGACTGTTTGCCGGATGTACTTCAGCCGCAGACGATCCAGATCACGGTGCCGCTCGACAAGCGATCGCGTTCCATCTACCGAGAGATGGCCGACACGTTCTTCACGAAGTTCGAGAGCACCGAAATCGAGGCGCTGTCTGCGGCGGCGAAGTCGTCGAAACTCTTACAGATGGCTTCCGGTGCCGTCTACGACGGCGACCACACTGCGCACGAGATACACGACGCGAAGATCGATGCGCTCCGCGAGCTACGCGACGATCTCGGCGAACCGTTGCTCGTCGCCTACTATTTCAAGTTCGACATCCAGCGCATCCTCAAAGCGTTCCCGGACGCGCGCGTCTACGAGAAAGAGCGCGATCGTCAGGACTGGAACGCTGGCAAGATAAAGATGCTGCTCGCGCATCCCGCGAGCGCCGGGCACGGCATTGATCTCAGCCACGGCGGACGCAACATCGTGTTCTTCACGCAGACCTGGGACCTTGAGCTGCGTCAGCAGATAATCGAGCGGCTCGGTCCCGCGCGCCAGCGTCAGGCCGGCTACTACCGACAGGTGCGCATATTTGAGCTGTTGGCCCAAGGTACGATAGACTGGGACGTCCAGGATCGCACACGCACTAAGATTTCAGTAACCGAAGCGCTGATGCGCGCTGCAAGGAACTACCGTGGCAACCCCTAAACTGTCAGCGGAGCTAGCGCAGCAAGCGGTCGACGCGATCGCGGCGCACGGTTCTCTCTCAGCCGCCGCCAAGGCGCTCGGCATTCCTCGCATGACGCTCGCGTCACGCCGCGAGGCGGCAGAGCGCGACGGCGTGGCCCCGAAGGTTCAGCGCCTGATCGGCGCCGAGAGCGCCGCCCCTCCCGAAGGCTACAAGCTGAAAGGGACTTCCACGCTTTACGGGGAAGATGGCGTCGCCAAGCTGCAATGGGTGAAGACAGACGCGTCGATCGCTCAGCTGCAGGCGATGCAGGCGGCGGCGCTGCGCGCGATGTGCGAACAGCTGGAGCCTCTCGCGCCCATTCGCGCCCCGAAGGTGCGCAGCAAAGAGCTGGCGACCCTGTACACGCTCACCGACTGCCATGTCGGTATGCTGGCATGGGACAAAGAGACGGGGGCTGATTGGGATCTCAAGATCGCGGAGCGGTGCCTCACTGATACGTTTTGCGCTATGATCGACGCGGCTCCTCAGTCGGCTATCGGAATCATTAACCAGCTCGGTGACTTCCTGCACTTCGACAGTCTCGCGCCGATGACGCCGACGAACCACCACATTCTCGACGCCGATTCGCGCTATCAGAAGATGGTCGAGGTCGCGGTGCGTATCTTGCGTCGTATCGTTGAGTACGCGCTCGCGCGACATCCGTGGGTCGCGGTCTTTCTGTTCGAAGGCAATCACGATCCCGCGGGCTCCGTGTGGTTGCGGGTGCTGTTCTCGCAGCTGTACGCCAACAACCCGCGCGTCAGGATCGGGATGTCGCCGAATCCTTACGCCATCTTCGAGCACGGTAAGACGCTGCTCGGGTTCCACCACGGCCACCTAGCGAAGAACGCGCAGCTCCCGGCGGTCTTCGCCGCGCAGTTCCGAGAGGCGTGGGGGCGATCGCCATACGTCTACATCCACACGGGCCACCGCCATCATGTCGAGGAGAAAGAGTACCCCGGCGTCAAGGTGATACAGCACCCGACTCTCGCCGCGCCCGACGCCTACGCCGCGCGCAACGCGTTCCTTTCGATGCGGCAGGCCACGTCAATGACATACTCAACCGAGTGCGGTGAAGTGGGCCGCGCGATTTTCGTACCGAGGTGACCGTGCAAACCAAACTGGGTTCTTTCGTCGAAGCGTGGACGAACATATTGGTCGGCTTCACCATAAACTGGGTAGCCAACATGCTCATACTCCCGCGCTTTGGGTTCGATATCAGCGGGGGAGCCGCGTTCAAGATTGGGCTCATTTTCACTGCTATCTCTCTTGTGCGCTCGTATTGGTTGCGGCGCGCGTTCAACCGATGGAGGATGTTTCATGCCCCTACCTACTACCGCTAAGGAGCGCAAAGCGCTCCCGGTGTTCACGTACATCACCGAGTATTTTCCGGACGCGCTCCTCGAAGAAGTGCGCGTGTCGGTCGCGGGAAACGAACAGCACAACGCGGGCGAACCGCTGCACTGGGCGCGCGAGAAATCGACCGACCAGCTGGACTCTGCGTTCCGCCACTTGCTCGACCACAAGCGCGGCAACGTGCGCGACAGCGACGGTCAGTACCATCTGGCGAAAGCCGCGTGGCGTATCAAGGCGGAGCTGCAGCTGCTGATCGAGCGCGAGCGTGAGGAGGGGGCCGCGAGAGAGCGACCGTCGCGTGACGCCGCGTGGCCCGTCGATCCGCGCAGCATTGGCGTCCCGTGACGCGCTCGCTGCGGCTGTGTGAGGACGTGCAGGAAGCGCGCGACCTGCACCGGCTCGCGTTCCGCGGGGACGCATGGCCGGGGGACGATCACGTCTACTGGATCGCACGAGAGGGGTCGAAGGTGGTGGGGATATGCTCGGCCGTGGACGAGGGCGAGCGGGTGTTCCTGTCGCGGGCAGCGGTGACGGTAGCCGCGCAGGGGCGCGGGTGGCAGCGCAGGATGATCGCGAAGCGTGTGCTGTGGGCTCTCACAGAGACGCAAGCGGCAGAGGTGTTCACCTACTGCCGCCGCGACAATCTGCCGTCGTTGACGAACCTGATCCGCGCGGGCTTCCGCATCCATGTGGACAGCCCGCGCTTCTACGGGTTCACGATGCCGCTGGTCAGGCGACCGATCCCTTGACGTTCGGGGAGGTCCCGCCGCTCACGAAGGTGGGCACGGGGCCTCCCTGCAAGCTGATGGCGTAGCCTCCTGCGGCGCCGTTGGACGGGGCCCCGTTGTGCCCTGTGGCAGCGGTGCCGGCGGCCGCTCCGTTGGCGCCAGCGGCGCCGTAGGCGCCCCCGACGGCAGATGCACCCACCGCGCCCGATCCTTCCGTGACGCCGGTGCCCGCCGCCCCGGGCGCGCCGTTCGGCCCCAGGGTCCCGTAGGAGCCGTCTGTGGCGTTCGGCGTGACACCCAGCAGAATGTACGCCGCCCCGCCGCCGCGGCCTCCTGGACCGCCTCCGGCGCCCCCGCCGCCACCTCCAGAGGAGGCCGATCCCTCGCCTGACACGCCGTCGTAGGTGCCCCCGGCGCCGGCTCCCCCTCCACCACCCCAGATGTGGCCCGATCCGTTGGTGATATTGAACGCCACCCCGGTGCCCGGGCCGAGGATCGCGGGTCCACCCGGCTGCGCGTTGCCGGCGTTCGCGATACAGGTGCCCGAGCCCGGATAGGATGCGCTCGACCCATCCGCGCCCTTGCCGCCGCATCCGATGATGTAGCCGTTGTTGATCAGGTTGACCGTCGAACCCGCGGGCACGCCGGTGAGGTCCATCGCTGGCAGCGCCGGGTTCAGTGACTGCAGGATGACACCCGGGTTCACCGTGATGTTGATCGTGGGCGTTCCGGTGATCGAGCCACCCATCGCGGCCACGAGATTGAAATACACACCGCTCTGCGTGACGGTCGTGGCCGTGACGGAACTGGATGCACCGAGGAACGTCGACGGCGTGACGAGATACTTCCCGAGCGCCGCGTTGTAGATGATCTGAAACCGGTCGACGCCGCCCGCTTGCGGTGACAGTGACGGCGCGCCGCCGCCGGGGAACAGGAATGCGGCGTTCCACGCGAGCGTGCGCCCACCGGTGGCGTCCTGAATGACTGCGAGATCGATGGCCTCGCCGTCGACCGCGTTGATGGGCAACGCCATCGTGCGATTGCCGCCCAACGTCACAGCCTGCGTGTTGCCGAGACTCCAGTCGAGTGTGATGGTGGGACCATCGGTCGCGGTGACGTACGCTGATGCGTTCGTGACACCCGCGAACTGGTTGCGCACGACGGTGTTGTTCGTGATCTCGGTTGCGGTGCGCGACACGCGCGCATAGTTCGCCGCCGGCACGCCGTTCAGCGTCGCCGCGTTCGCATTGAGTCCCGGCGCCGGCACGACGTACGGGTCGGTGTCTTCGAGGAGCTGGCCCGCTGCGTTGTACACCTGTACGCGGTACGTCACGCCCGGGTCCATGTACATCGGCACGAAGCGACCGTCGCTGCCTGCGACAGTGCCGCCCGAAGGATTCACGGAGCCCGCCGCCGGCTGCGAGAGCACCACCGTCAAGCCGCCGTCCGCGTAGACGTTCGTCGGCGTCGTGGTGCCGGTCGTGAAGAAGCACGCATAGCATCCCGGCTGATAGACACCCGTGGACGACAGCGGCTTGACTCGCGGATCGCTGAAAAGAATACCCGTCGGATTCGCCATCACTTAGCTCCCTTGACGTTGATACGTGTTGCCGGCGTGCGCTCGAACAATCGCGCCTGACCGCGCATGATGCCTTCGCCTTGCGGCAGATGATAACCCTTGTAGCCCGCGGCGCGCACGCGGCGCTCGAACTCGTCCATGTCGAACGTCTTCTCGCCGGTGGGCTTTCCGTTCATGTCGAACGATGTCGGCACCATCGACTTCTGCCGAATGTTCTTCGGGTCCGCGCTCGCGTCGTAGAGACTCTTCGCGGGCACCTCGACGCTGTAAGGCGTCTTCGACTCCAGGCCCTGCTCGGGGACCTTGATGTCGTGCGGGTACACGCTGATCGACTTTATGCCGCCGCGGCGCGCTTCGAGCCCCTTGATGCCGCGACCGTAGTACGCGGGATCGAGCGTGACGTTTGGCGCGTCCAGGTTGCTGTAGTGCTTGAACCTGAGAACGCTCTTCTGCGCTTTCGCAGCGCGCAGCGCTGCGTTCGGGTTCGGTAGCTTCCCTTCAGCGACGCGGCTCTTCTCCAGCCGCTGCGCGGCCTTTATCAGGTACGGCTGGAGATCACCTTTAGCAGTTTCCTCCGCTTCATTTGGAGTTCCGCCGACGGGGGTGTCGCCTTTCGCTCCATGTAGTCGATCAAGGCCTCCCGCGTATTTTGAGTTGCGTAGCTTTTCGGCGTGTTGGGGTTCGTCGAAGAGGCTGTGGAAGTCTGAGGTACCTTTGACGAGTTCATCGTTAATTTCTCCGCTCTTTACAAGTTCAGGGATCGTCATGAGACCGCCGTAGTTGCCGTTCGCGTGTTCCGAAGCGGCTTTCGCCCACGACCACACGGTCTCTTGCACTTCCGCGGGCGTCCACTTTGCGCCGGTGCGCTCGCTCAGCATCTTGGCAGCTTGGCGCACGCGGGCACTGTAGGCGAGATAGACCGGACGTTTGCCCGGGTTCGTGCCTTCTTTATTCAGCTGACCACCCAACGTCGCGGGGTCAATGTGCGCGACCTTCGCCATCCAGCTGTCGAGGGTCACGTCGTTGACATGACCATGCAGGTTGCGCATGAACGAGCTGACCTTCGGGCCGCTGAGTGTAAGGTTCTCGGGCTCCGGTGTCGTCAGCGCGCGCACGCCGTTGTTGACCCATGCCTGGAGCACGCCCGGGTCCTCCGGTTTTTCTTTCTGCACGTTGTCTTGCATGATCTGCCGGATAGTCGCTCGATCGGTAGGACGACCCGCTCGGTCCCACGCGAGGAACGAGTTCAGCGCGTTGTGGAAATTCGTCTCGACGCTCGTCTGAGGCGACAGCGCAGCCATGAACGCGCTGAACCGCGGTGCATCGGCGCCGAAGACATGCGTGACCGCCTGCGCCGCGTTCTGGTACCACCCACGCTTGGCGCGGCCCGCGAGCGCGGCGGCTCCCAGCTCTTTCTCGCTCGGCAGCTTGTTGAAGATCGCGCTCATGCGATCGGCTATCGCGCCCTGCAGTCCGCGGCGCTCCTCGGGCTCAAGGTTGCGCAGCGCCTCGTTCATGCGCACGCCACCCCCGCGTTGCTTGTTACGCGATCCGCTCGTCACCGGCCGAGCCTCCACGTCACCACCCACGCGGCCGGCTTGATCGGGGCGCATGTCGCCGAGCGTGCGCGGCGGCGGCAGCGTGCCGGTCGCTACGGCGCGGTTCAGCTTCCCTTGCGCGATGTTGTCGGGCAGACCACCCTTGTCCTCGATCACGTGGCCCTCCTCGGGGCTCGTGCGCACCTTGATCGCGCCCGGCACCGCGCGCTGGTCGATCGCGTCGACTCCGGTGAGCGGTGTCGCCGTGTCGTCCGGGTTGATCATGTGCCGCCGCACGCCCGCGGTCTTCTCCTGCGCAACGCGGTTGATCGCTTCCATGCTCGCCGCGCTCTCGCCCGAGGCGTTGTTGACGCGCTCTGCGGCGTTCCCGGGAACGCCCCGCATGACGGTGCCGTTGGGAAGGCGGCGCTCGCCGGGACCAGCTCCAGGCGCCGGAGCCACGGGCTCGCGCGGCGGAGCGGGCACTGCGTCGGGGTGATTCAACAGCGCGACCCTCGCGGGTGCGTTCGGATCGTACGGATCGTGGCGCACGATCACGGCATCATGACCGGCGTTCACGAGACGGTTGCGCGCTTCCGCCGTGAGATGGGTGAGACCCTCGTTCTCCAACCAATCCGGATCCCCTTCCTCGCCGAAGTAGCCGGCGAAGTCGCGCGCGTTCTGTTTCGTGAACGCTTTGGGGTTCTTGAGATTCACGTTGTACTCGTTCACGTCGCCGTTGCCGCCGCCGAGCTTCGACGATCGCACGGCTTCGTCGCGGCTCGTCGTCGTCCACAGCGTGCCGGGACTCAGCGTACCCGGAGGCTCGCCGGGAGTCTTGCCGCGGTAGAGCTTCAGCGGCTCGCGCGGCACGACACTGAGACCACCCCCGCGTTGCTTCGAGCGCTGGCCGATCACCGGACCACCGCGTTCCGTCTCGCCGATGTGGCCTTCCTGGCCGCGGCCGCCGCCCCTGCGCGGGCCCGGAGTCGACGGCGTGGGCGGCTTCGGTAGATCGTCATCGGTCAGTGTTGTGATGCGTCGCTTCGCCGCGGCGCCCTGCAAGCGCTCGTCGAGCACGTCGGCGCCCTTCTCCGCGAGATGACCGACGAACGCGCCCGGGAGATGTCCGGTCGCAGCCCCCAGCAGCGTGCCGCCCTTCTTCACGGCACCAAGCGCACCGCGCACCAGGAGGTTGTGCTGTTGCGCCGCTGCGCCCGGATAGGTGCGATCCATCTTGAGGATACCGCCCGCGTCATTGATGTCACGCATATGCGCGAGTTCTTCGGGGCTGAACACCTGTGATATTTTCCCGGCGTTGTTGTTGAGGTACTTGTTCACCTCTTTGGTGTTCCACATGCCCTCGGTCTTCGTGCCCGCGGCGTGCAGCTCGTTGGCGATATGCGCACGCGTCTCGTTGAGCGCGTCCGCGGCGTCCTGAGCCGCGGCGCGGTCGCCTCGCTGCATGGCCTCGTGTCCGATCGCTTTCACGGTGTTCACGTAGTGCGTGAACTGATCGAGAGGCGCCCGCGTGATGCGGGCCGGGACAGCCTCGTAAGGCACTCGCCGGTTCGCGTCGATGCCGGTCTTGTCGGGTAGAACGTCCGAGATCCCTTTGGGGGAATCGATCATTACCTCCCGCAGCCGGCGCAGTCCGCGCCCGCGCGTGAACGCATCGGGGCCGACGGCGTTCTCGACATCCGAGTCGATGCGATCCTTGAGTGTCCCGACCAAGCGTGCGGTGCGGCCGCTGTACTGCTGCCCTATGAACTGGCGCAGCCGCTCGGCCTGCTCCACGCTCGGCGGATTGAACGTGTCGCTCTCGCCGGTGAACCCCAGCTCGCGAGCGCGCGTCATGATGCCGCGCAGGAGGTGCTCACCCTCTTGCGTCGCTTCGAACTCGCCTTTGTGGTTCTTCAGGAAGTCGTTGAAATTGTCGAGCGCAGGGAGAGCGGTCGTGCCGTACTTCTCTTTCGCTGCGGTGTACGCTTTGTCGATCTCACCGTTGAGATGGTCACGAAAATCGACGACCGGTTTCACCATCGTTTGACCGCGCGCATAGCGGCTCGTCTCGTCCATGCCTTGCGTGCCTTGCGTGCGGTCGATCAAGTCCTGCGACGCGCCGGCTAACTTCTGGCGCTCTTGGGCGATCGTGTCCTTCATCGCGCGACCGCGCGTGTTGTCGAGCTTCGAGGTCTGGAAATCGTTGCCGATGTCGGTCGTGTTCCCGGTGATCGCGCTCGTGCGCACGTCGTCGAAACCCACACGGCGCAGAATGCCGCGCCGTCGAGTCTGCTCGGCGTCGCTCAGGTCTCCCTGCGCGGTGCCTTCTTCCGGAGGCGGCGCGAACTTCATGGGTGTAGGCGCCGCGGCCGGCGTCTCGGCCGGCGCCGCGGCCGGCGCCGCGGCCGGTGTCTCGGCGGCCGCTTGAGGCTTCTTCAGGACGTAGTGCTGGCCGCTGGAGTCGAGCGTGTAGCCAACAGCGCCTCGCGCCTCTTCCGGATTCACGGAGGTGAACGTACCCTCGGACGGTCCGATCTTCGCAGGCTCGTTCGGGATCGCAGTCGGGTTGGCTGGATCCTTCGGCGGCATGTAGTGGAACCGCGAGTCTCCGTTCTCGTCCACGTGGAGCACCGATTCCTGATCGTGCTTCGAGCCCAGCTTGTTGACGAGGTTCGCGACCTTGTCGTTGGGGGTCTCGACCGCGAACCCTGCTTCCGGAGCGCCGTTCATGTAGACGCCGTTGGTCGGCTCGTATTTCACGCCAGCGACGTCGAGTGTCTTCTTGAGCTGCGCGGTGTGGGCTGCGTTCTCCTCTGGCGTGCGCTCGCTGCGCTCCGCGGAAATGATCGCGCGACGCGTGCCGCGCGACGCAAGGCCCGCGGTTCCTTCCGGAGGCGCACCCAGAGACGGCGGCGCTGTCGCGATCCGCGCCTCGTTCAACGGGGTGGGCGTTTCCGCGGCGAGCGACTCTGGCGTGTAGCCGTTGTGCGCAGGATGCGGGGGAGCCGCGTGTTCGCCCGTGTAGTGCTGTACTACACTCGTCGGGTAGGCGCTCAGAGGCGCCTTTTCGGTGGTTAGGTCTACGGTAGGCGATCCCGGCGCGTGCTCCGCTTTCGCGATGTTGTCCGTGAAATGCTCCACGTGCACCATACCGGCGCCCGTTTTCCGGACGATACCAACACCGTTCGGTGTTTGGACGAGGTCACCCTCGCTGAACGACGGCGCGGGCGTCAGCCCCGTGGGCGCCTCTCCGATCGCCTTGGCGCTCCCTTCGCCGCCGATCGCATAGGGGGCCGCGTGCGCAGCGAAATGAACTTCGGCGCCAGCTTCAGGACCGAGATACTTGTTCGCGAGGTTGGCGTAGTAGTCGACACCGGCGCCCAGCGTGTCCATCACCGGCTTCTCGACAGCGCCGATCATGCCAGCGTCTTGCTTGCCTGCGGCCGTGCGAGGCGCGTACGTGAACATATTGGAATATTTCTGGTAGTCGGGCCCCGCGGCTTGCGGCTTGTTCTCCAGGATATCCATGCCTTCCGCACCGAGCGCCGGAATGCCGGCAGCGGCGCCGGTGATCTGCTGGAGCCCAGCCTCACCTGCACCGATCGCCGCGCGCGCACCGCCGGCCAGCGACTGCGTTATCGCTTGCCATGTCGACGGAGCGCCATCGGGCGCGGCCACGTCAGTCGCCGGAGGCGTCCACGCGGAAGCCGGTGCGGCTGCAGGCGGGGGAGCTGCGGCCGCCGGAGCCGCGATGTCGGTCGCTGGGGGTGCCCAATCAGCCATAGCTCAACCTCCTCGCTTGATCATTATCTTACCGTCCGGTGCGCGGTAATGCGAGCCCGCCGGCAACGCGTTGTACTGGGCTTCCGTGGAGATGCTCGGGATCCCCGCGGGCGTCGCGGGCGCCGGAGTCGGCGCAACCCCTGACGTGTTGGGGGTCTGCGGCGTCTCGGTGACGTACTTCTCCCGCGGCCAGTATTTTTGATTCCACTCGGCGTACTCTTGCGGGTCGCCGTTGTTGCGCAGATACAGCGGCAGCCGCTGAGCGGACTGGATGCCGTACTGCGCGATCTTCGCGTTGGTGTCGAGCAGCTCCGCGATCGCTTGAGGCGTCATCGCAGCGGACGGGTTCAGTTCGCGCATCTGGATCTGGAACTCCGCATTCGCCGGCTTCGAGCCGAAGTTCTGCTTGAAGTTCTGAACCGCGAGATTGCCGAGATACTTTGCCACCTCCTGATACTTGGTCGCCCAGTTCCCTTGATTCACTCCCAACGCCTGTGTGATCCGCGACATCGCTGCCGCCACGGGACCGCGCAGACCGGTCGGCACGTAGCTCGGGCTCTTCAGCACCGCTTGAGCCGCACGGATGAAGGTGAGCGCCTGCGCCGAGCTGTCGGTGAGCGCCTGAGCGCCTTTCGTTGCGTCGGTTCGTGCGCTGACGAGCGCTTCCTGCTGACTCGTCTGACCCGGCGTGAGCCCGACACCAGGAGGCGGCGTCTGGGGCTGCACCTTGAAGGTGGGATCCGCGAGCGCGGCTTTCAGTGTCGGGTCCGTCGTGTTGACGGCCGCACCGCCGACCGGGTTCGGCGGAGGCGCGCCACGAGGCGCGGAGACGGCCCCAGGGGTGCCCTGAGCGCCACCCGCTGCTGCCGTCGCACCTGGAGCGCCGCCCGGCACACCGGGCTGCGCAGCCACCCACGCGTGCAGATTCGGGTACCCGGACACCTTCCAGAGCGGTAGCTCGGCCGGCGCGCCGCCGACGTTCGTCTTGACGGGGGTCGCACCCTCGACGGCCAGATGTGCGTAATCCTTCGGCGCGAGCCCCTGTTGCTGCGAGCCGATGGGCGGCAGACCGGTGCGCGAGTTGACCGTGATCCCGTTCTTCTCCGCGAGCGTGTCGCCGGTGTACTGGAAGAGTTTCGTGTTCGCCATCTCGGCGTACTGCCGCACATGCTGGTCGATCGCTTTCAGCTGTTGCGGTGTCCACGTGTTCGGATGATCCGGATCGAGATTGAACCGTTGCGCGAGCTGCTTCGCGGCCGCCGGGTTGATTCGCTCGAACAGCTTGAACGCGGTGCCCGGCGGCGCAGTCGCGAGCGAGTACGCCTTGTCGTACGCCTGCTGCGCACCGAACCGCGCTTGCGCGGTCTCGTTCTGCACCCGAATGTCGTGCTGGGTTTGCACATTCTGCAGATACGCCTTGTTGCCGGTCAACAGCGAGATGCCGTTGGCTGCGTTAAAGAGCTGCTGCTCGCGCGGCGTGTAGGCGGGATCCACGCGGTAGCGGCTGCTGAACAGCTGATCCATGCGCGTCGACTCGGCGGCCGGATCGAACGGCGTTCCCGGCGGCGCGTTCGGGCTCGTGCTCGCGATCTGCTGCGGCGTAAGACCACCGGGCGCACCGGGAGCGCCGGGAGCACCCGCGAGCGGTGAAGCGGGCGCAGCGCCCGGCTGCAGCATCGCGCCCATGCCAACGCCAGCGCCGCCTGTCGGAGCCGGCTCTTGACCGGACGTCTGGTCCGACGTCTGGCTCAGCGTGTGCAGATAGGACTGCATCGCTTGCAGCTGCATGGCGCTCATGTAGTTCTTGATGTTCTGACCCTGCGCCTCGCCACCGAGGAGCGCCGCGCTCTGCAGCTGCTGCGGAATGCCGGCCATCGCGCTCATGCGACCCGTCGCGGCGTTCAGCTGATCGGCTTGCGTCGCGCCGCTCAGGTTCGAGATAAGCGGACCGTAGTCCGGGGACGGAATCACTGGCATGTCGGCCATTTATTTTTCTCCTCTCACGAGTTCGGCATGATCGCGGTGTTGGGCATTCCGCTCAACAGCGACGGATTGTACGTGAACGCTGCGCCCGGGTTCGGTATCGCACTACCGCCGCCACCCACACCTGCGCCGCCGGTGCCCGGGTTGTAGTTCCCGAAGATCGCGGCGTTGCTGATCAGGTTGCTCGCGTTGTTGACCGCCCCGGTCCACGCGCCTGCGCTCCCGAGGATGCCGCTTGCGTTCGCGTTGCCCGCGCTGATCTGGTTCGACGAGATGTTGTTGCCGCCGGAGGTGATCGCTTGACCGGTGTTGTTGGTCGCGGTGCCCCCGAGGTTCGCGAGATTCATGAGCTGGCTCACGTAGTTGTTGTACTGCTGCGAGGCAGTCCCTTGCGCAAACTTGTCGAGCGCACCGAGCGTGTTGGTCGAGTACAGGTTGCCGTTCGCGGACGCGCCGCGGTTGATCGCCTGCTCCCCCTGGCCGAGCGTGAACTGATAACCCGGCGAGTTGAAAAAGTTCGAGAACTGATCGGTCCAATTCCCGGCCGGCGCGTTGCTGCCGGTGCTCCCGGGCGCGACAGGACCGCCGGCACCGGTGTTGACGCCACCGCCAGCACCTGCGACGAGCCCCATGCCGCCGGGAGATCCACCTGTGCCGCCGCCGGGCGTCCCGCTGATCGTGCCCGGCAGTCCGCCGAAAGGTGCGAGCGCGCTGTTCGCGTCGTACATATTGGTGGTGCTCGGCGCGTTCGGGTTCGGCAACCCGTACAGCTGCGCGAGCAAAGCATCCGCGCCGTAGCCGAGGTTGCGTCCCGGAGTCTGGAGTCCCGCGTTCGCGAGAATCGTGTTGATCTGCGTCTGGTTCGCTTGCGCAAGAGCGGCTTGCTGCGCTTGCGCGGCACTGCTCGCGGCGTTCGAGCCGAGGATGCCCCCGATGATGCTGCCAGCGGCGCCGATACCACCCGCGACCATAATGCCTGTAGCTAACCCTGACATCGTTCCACCTCCGGTTTTTTAACCCGGTTATTGACGTC
>JAEHJW020003739.1_pt1 | contig 19820 bp, 27 predicted proteins | sample 9271431 | NCBI WGS metagenome assembly JAEHJW02 | reverse complement strand
GTGGCGGCGCGTGGCCAAAAACTGGTGCTACAGCATCTGGGGCTTCGCTACCGACGTGAGCTGGGCGATCTTTGGGTTGACCCTGAAACGCTCGGTTTGAGCATTTTGAACACGGTGTCTATAGGGCGCTGGCTTGCAGTACCCATTGTATGTAAGAGCACTTGTGCGTATTTGGTTCGCTATACTTGTCAAGGTACATGCATAACACAGGTGAACTATGAGTTACGAACCTCCTTTGCACGAGAGCGTTCCCATGGCCCTTCATGGTTTCGAATGGGACCCGACCTTCAATGGCAGGGCTCGTTGGACCCATACGGCGACAGGAATAACCGCGTTGCGCCAGCCCTTCATGACCGAAGCGCAGTGGCTCAAGCACAGGAACGAGAAAATCAAAGAAGCTGAACGGGCGGCACGGGAGTCTTCCAGTGCGCAGGAATAAGACCGCGGCTTATCTTCAACAGATGTATCGCGAAGGTCTTGGCCGATCGAGTGCGGATATTGACAAGCTAATCGGCATCAGCACCGGTCGTGTAACGGATCGGTATCCGGAGTATTTTTGCACAAAGACGAGCTGCGATTGCGCGGATCGGCAGTGCGCTGAAAGACAGAAGCCTTCTTCGGGTTGTCGTCAAGAACAAGGATCAAGAAATGGCGAAGATTAAATACTGGATCCCCGGTAAATTCATCCCACGCAATAGCGCGATTGAGTTTGAGTCAAGAGAAACAGACCCTCAAGCACTCGCTGAGGAAGTGGCTGAAGATTACTGCTATAACCATGATGGTTGGGAGTCCCGTTGGCCTCTTGACATCACGCTTGAGCTCGCTGACGGCACGGTCAAGACATTCAGCATCGAGCAAGAGATGGTTCCTCACTTCGAAGCCACTGAAGTACAGCAGCCGTTTAAGGACATACATTGCAAGACGCATGCAGATTTTCAATACGACTGCATTGATTGTTCAGATGCGCTGACAGCCGCCAGAGGCTGGTGAGCCGATTACATTTTGATCTGCCCGGGTTCATCCCGGGCATTTTTCATTTTCTGGAAGTTACACTTCCGACGAAGAGCCAAGGAGAGCGTCTGCGGAGCAACGGTAGGCAGGGAGTCCGGCGCGCTGGACTACGGCGTTGAAGCCAATGGCGAAGACAGGGCGTCCCGGGCAAAGTGACGAGTGCCGCGGGTGACTTTTATCCGCTCAGTCGAGCACTGGACGTCAAGGAAGTGCGAGCGAGCAGATCCCGCGGCACGAGTATTCTTCCGTTTACGTCCTTGATGTTTAAAAAGCCGCTGTGGCTATACATATTGAGGTCACTAACACACTCGACAAAGTTCAACGGGTAATGATGCGCACTGACAGTAATGTCTTTGCTCAAAGTAATTATGCCAATTGAAGTGCTTTGTTGAGATCATTTTTTTGAGAGGAACTGCCATGATTATTGCAATTCTGGCTCTTTGCTGCGTTGCTGGGTTTACGATTGCCCGAGCGATTGTTTTCCCTTTCTTCTCATAAAATCATGTGGTGCCACCGAAAGTGGTGACACAGAGAACTTACTCATTTAAACGCCCTCCTTTCGAGGGCGTTTTTCTATCTATCCGATTGGCACAAGCCCATGGATAACAACGAAGCCTCCACATCACATACTTTTTAAGAAAAGAAATCCCGGAAAAGCATGAGCTTCTCCGGGGTGATTTTGAACGCTTAGTGTAGGGGCTCGTTCAGAAAGTCCTGAAGCCTCGAACCCTCATACGCATTGATAGAACACGCTATAAGTACTGAAATGGTGCCATAGAGCGCCAGCTATCAAGCTGTTGCCCATAGACGTTTTTTGAAACAATTGCTGAAACGATTGTGAGGCTTATTAAGGCTTTAAAATGCCAATTTACTCATATACGCACCGTCGATGTGAAACGATTACCCCGGTGTGACCCGTTGCTAATGAGGCGCAAAAATCAAAACCCGCAAAGCAATGCCTTGCGGGTTCGAATGTATCTGATAGGCGTGTCTTTTGCCTTACCGCCACGTTTTCTTTCGATACCGGTTCCAATAGGGCTCATTGGAAGCAGGGGCTCGCGCGATGCTGAACGTCTCTAGCGCTTCAGCCAAAGCGCGTACTGACCTTGTGCCTGTGTCCGCTTCACGTGGATACGTTTGTGGATCCGCACACAGTACCGCTATTCCTTTGTCCTGCAGTTCCTTAAAAAGCTGCTGAACACGTTGTTCTTCGAGTAGGCGGTGAATCCTACCATCGTCAACCGCGAGCACAAAAACGTCGCGGTCGCGCTCAACTTCGTTTAACTCACTCACTCGCCTGTCCTTTTTGTTGATCTCTTTGAAGTGTAGCGATTGCCCTTGGCTTAAGTCGGAGCCGTATAAGCTGAATAAACTTGAATGCTACACGTTCAAACCTTATTTTTTCGGTGACGGAGCAATAAATGCACGAGAATGCCCCTCCAAAAGCGTCAAATTTAAGCCAATATCTGCGCTATGCTCTCTTTGTGGCTATCTTGTATCTAACTGCACATATCCTTTATAGCTTTGTCATCATTCCCCTTCGGGCTCATTCCGAGCAGTCCAATCCGCCGATCACGGCGGGGGACCGCTACTCTTATCCAGTTTCCGCAGAAGCCCTTAGGGCGACAATTTCACATTTCACGTCTCGGGATAAAAAAGCGGTGTCAGACCTTAGGGGTTGCTTCTCCTCATTTTTATCCGTTAACACCGTGTTGACGTATAACGAGATGAGCATTTGTGAGTTCACTGCCGATGTCGATTATCCCCCCAAAGGGACATTTGCCTCCCTTCGAGGCCTTAACCTCAAGGCGCTTCGTCAGGAACAGATCAGCGCGGCCGGGCTTGGCAAAAGAACTCTATAAATTCTCTTCTGCTACTGCGTGACGGCTATTCAGCGCTTTCTAGCTGAGTTAAAGCATGACTACCACGCTCGCATAGATCCTATATGCGCCGTTGGCTATATCCAATATTGGACAATAGTTAACGAGAAGGAAAATAAGTGAACCCGATGAAGAGCGAAAGGGCAGCTGTGCTGGCGTTGGCCGAGATGCATTACAATGCTGATTTGGTTCGTATCAACGAGGCTCAAATCAACAGCATTGAACTTCCCAAGGGCGAGCTGACCATGATGCGTTCCGATGTGCTCGGTATGGCCGCCGGAGAGAGCGCGGAGTCCGCCGCGGAGTATCTTTTGATACTGAACGCCTTGAACTTTCGGTTCTGGGACTTGGTTGATGGCGAGTTTACTCGCTACGAGTATTCCGGGCAAGTTGGTGCATTAGGGATGCGCAAGGCGTTTGCCGAAGCGTGGGGTAGAGAGCAGCGATGGAGCTCGCACTTCTGGTACAACCTGGTCATGAATGGCGTCACCGGATTGTTCGGCAATATACCGGCCGCGCAGGACCGGGCCGTGATCCTCGATGTACTCAATGGACTCAATCGTGCTGGTTTCTTATATCCTGTTACGCGAAGAATCGTCGATACGGCGCGCAATACTGGCCGCTTCACAATGGAAGACGCTAAAGAACTTGCTTTGAGCTGCCCTCTGGCCTATGGCGATCGGTACCTGAAGAAGGCTCAGTTGATGCTCTCGGAGTATGCCTCTTTCTTTTCAGAAGTCAGCGCTCCGGTGGATTGCAGCGATTTTACGCTTTTTGCGGACTACCAGCTACCTCGCGTCATGCGGGCACTGGGACTGATTGAGTACTGCGAAGCCCTTGCCGAGAAGATTGGGCGCCAGGAGCTGATTGCCGAGGATTCCGCAGAAGAGCTCGCGATTCGCGCCGCTACGATTATCGTAGGTGAGCGGTTGAGCAAAAAGCTAGGGTGTACGACGGCGCAGCTTGATAACTATCTCTGGCTTAATCGAAAGAAAGCCACCGGTAATTTTCATCTGACTGAAACCACAAATTACTGATCTTAATGATCTCTTTCCAAGTCCGCCTCTTACAGGCGGACTTTTATTGTATCTATACATGAGGAGCCCAGAGGGGTGAACAGCGCTTATCACACACTTTAAGCTACTTTTCCCGCGTCTGTGGCGGTTTTGAGGTAAAAGGGGAGCAACAACATGCATTCGGCTATCGCCATCGATGAGCCTGAAGTCTCTGAGCGAGGAGACGCGCCTGACTTAAGCGAACGGACTCTCTCTGAGGAGGAAACACTTGAGCTATTAGTGCTCCGTAGACGCGAGACGGTCATGCGAGCACTTGAGGCCGAGAGGAGCCCTGAGACCACGGGTCTCGGCAAAGATTGACCCATTAATCCAAGGCCTTCGTTTGAAGGCCTTGTCTATTCCGCAGGCCGTTGGCGGAGTATAAGCGGTAGTACTTATACAGACTGGACATTGCATAATATATCAAGGACCAAAGATGCTCGGCAATATCATCAAAAGTTTCTCGGCGCTTGCCCATCCAAGTGCCACGGATTTTCTCGTAGGACTTATCGCTTTAGTTATCGTCATTATAACACGTGCTTCTACAAAGAAGATGACGATTCGTGTAGGGCCCTGGTCGGTTCCCAGTCATACCGCGCAAACAACGGTATGCATATTGCTCGTGACCACCGAACTTGAAGGAGTGCTTAATCGATATCTGAAACGCTGCTCCAGGCTGGCGCCGGGCTCTCAGGTGCTATGGGAAACAGGAGATCGATTTTTCGAGGAATTTTCAGGAAAATTCTCAAAGGCTATCGATTTTCTCGTAAAAATTCCCCCTGAACTGGCGCAATCGCGTTCATCTGCTGATGAAGTGAAAGCGACCCAGGATGCGATCCTCTTTGTTGGAAGTGCTTATAACCTGCTGTTTGACTGCTTAAAGGCGGTAGCGACCCTGCCGATGTGTTCTGAAGAGCGCTTTAGACATATTGATCAGTTTGCTGTACGGTTTGCCCAAGAATTAGCCGGGCTTACGACACATTTCAGTTATGCAAGCTAACTGACGGATACATTAACCTGCGTTTTATCAATCACGAGTAGAGAGGCTTTTGGCCTCTTTACTTTTTGTCAGCACTAACGGTCTTACCGACTCTTTCTGCTGAACGTGCGTTTAAAAAGCCGTATCCAGTGCAGCGTGAGCAAGTCTCTGTAGGCCATCAGTACATCGGAAAAGGCCTCGACGAGGAGGTCTTTTACGGTTTTGATGATCGGCTTTAGACTGTTCATTGAAGCTTTCAGGGATGAAAGCGACCCCGAGGGCTTGAGTCATTCGCGCGCAGCTTGATTTGCGCGCAACGCGCGGGACGTCCCTCGGCCATCACGAGTTTCTGTGCGAGTCCATCGGGAAGTACTAAAAGTTTAAAGCCCGCTCTATAAACTGTGCATGAGCACAGTTCTTAAAGGGTTCAAAATCAGAGCGTACCCGAACGCGACGCAGCGGGCGCTCGCTGCGCGCACGCTGGGCGCGAAGCGCTGGCTCTGGAATACGGCTCTTGAACTTCGGCGAGCCGCTTATAAGGAACTCGGTCTTCGCCTCAAAGGCAAGGACATCTCCCGCATGCTCACGCAGTGGAAGAAGACACCGGAGCATGAGTGGCTTGCCGCCGTTCCGGCCACGGCGCTTATTCAGACGCTAAGAGACCTCGATCGGGCCCTTACCAATTTCTTTGCCAAGCGGGCTCAATATCCGCGGATCAAGAAGCGGCGCCACGGAGGGAAGTTGCGGTTTCAGGATGTGAGCGCGGCCAAATGGCGTAAAGGGCAGCTGGCACTGCCAAAGTTCGGCAGACTTCGTCTGGCTGAGGCGCTTCCTAAGAGCTCCAAACCTAAAACCATGACCCTGACCTGCGATGCAGCAGGCCGCTACTTCGTCAGCTTCAGCGTAGAAGTGAAGATCGAAGATCTACCCTCGACGGGCAGGACGATCGGTGTCGACCTGGGCTTGAAACATCTCGCGACGCTCTCCAACGGTGAGAAGGTCGCGGCGCCCAAGAAGTACGCCGGCCGGTTGCGGTACCTGAAGCGTCAGCAGCGGGCACTCGCCCGCAAGCAGACGGGCTCGAAGCGGCGCGAAAAACAGCGGCGGAGAGTGGCTAAGGCGCATGCGAACGTCGCACAGGCGCGAAACTACGAGATCCACCAGCTCACCACGCGTCTCGTGCGGGACTACGATGTGATTGCGATCGAGGATCTGAACGTCAAGGGCATGAGCCGAGGATTTCTCTCACGCTCGATGCTGGACGCGGCCTTTGGCGAGTTCATCCGTCAGCTCACCTACAAGGCGGCCTGGTACGGCAAACAAGTGATAAAAATCGACCGTTACTTCCCGAGCAGCAAGCTGTGCTCGGCGTGCGGTCATAAATTACAGGAGCTTAAACTCAGTGTCCGCTCCTGGCGCTGCCCGGAGTGCGGCGCGCTGCATGATAGAGATGAAAATGCAGCAATCAATATCGAGACCGAGGGCCTGCGCATTCTGCGTGAGCCTGAGAGCGCCGCGGGTGTGACGCCCGTGCCAGTGCGCACAGAGGGGAGAGGTTCATGCCGGCGCGAAAGCGCCGGTCAGGTGCTTCCCGATGAAGTGCGAAGCGTGAAACTTAACGCTACCGCGTCTGGAACGTGATAGCGTTAAGAAGTAGCACAGTCAAGACACTTCTCCTGCAGTGCCGATGCTGCCTGCGGCCTAGCTAAGGTTTTTGATCGAACCGCTAAATGGTTCGTTGTTTTAAGGCGTGCTCAATGTTTCAGCTTAAGCAGCAACTGAACGTATAGCCCAGCGTTTTTAAAGTCCCCCTCTCGGATCGGTAAATCCGCCGCCTTCAGGCGGACCAAGGTCCGCTGAGAGAGACATAGCAATAGAGAGGTTGCACCAAGGCTGCTGACGGGTTCCGGATTTGTGGGGACTGAGCCGACCGAAGTCGCTACCCCTTCAGCTGTTTGTGCCTTACGCAGGAGATAGTCGGCCGAAGGCTGACCTGACCGGCTTGAGCCGTAATCCGAAACCACCGGCTTTAGCCGGTGGTCGTTCATTCGTCTGCCTTGTTTCAGGATGCGCAAACGGTTCCTGCTGCATCAGGGCTTTAACATGAGCAGCTTCCAGGACGAATTCCTTATTTGAACTCGGGTCGGTAAACACCCAACGTTTCTCCACAAGCTGCCAGGGCGAAGTGCTCATGACGACAATAGCTCTAAGCAAGTCATCCAGCGTAAAGTTATCCTTGAGCGCATCAACAATACGAGAAAATGCCTGCCAGTCCCCCGAAGGGCAATCGTGTTCCCGCAGGTACTGCAGCATAACCTTAACGCTTTCCACCAACAGTGGATCCGAAGCAAAAGCTTTACTCAACATTGAAAACAAGTCTTGATTGGCGCTCATTCGATACCTGTCTTTTACTACAAAATGTTAATTCTTAAACGAGAAGCGCCTGTAATGCGGAAAGCTCTTCTGAGGACTCTTCCAGCAAATGTTCGGTGAGCTCTTTTGACAGTCCAAATTTGATGTCTACTCGTACCTTTACAAGTTGTCGCTGCATTTCTTCTGGATCTTTTTCGTAAACGGCAATAATGGTTGCTGCCATGAGCACATCGCTCAATGTTGCCATGGCATGGGTGGACTTTGAAATCTGTGCGGTTTCCGTGATCGTATTAGAACTGCCTTGTTCACCATATAATGCGCCCAGCATGGATTTCAGCAGATCTTTCGACCATTCCTGCTCGATGGATTTTGAAAGAGCAATGCCCTTGAATGAGTTATGCACGTGTGCCTTGTGCGTAATGACGTACAGCCGGCCAACTCCATGCAGTAGTCCGGTTAAAAGTGCCATATCTGGATTGATTCGCGTCAAGCGTTTTGCAATCACGTAGCACAAGCTGGCCACCAGTACTGCTCTTTTCCATAACACTTCGAGCTGCCCTTCCATGCCGGCCATGACCGCACGACGACTGAGCTGCCGGACGGTATACGCGACCATAGCGTTACTGACGAAATTAAGACCTGCGCGCAGCACCGCCATCTTCAAATCATGTACGGGCACTCGTCTGGGGTTCAATGCCGCGGAGTTTGCCATCGCCATGATGCGCTCGGTCAGCTCCGGTTCTGCGGAGATCATATTCGTTACGCTTTCAATGGAAACGTTATCATCATCAATAACGCTACGAATTCTCTCGATGATGCTCTGTACATGATTTTCATCGAGCGCTTCGTCGTTCTCTGTTGAGCCAATCAGGGTCTCAATCAACGATTTGTGCGGCGTACTGTCCGAACTTGTCGTTGACGCAGCAGCCGTTTTTTTGGTTTTTAAGCCCACGGGTCTTTCGAAGCGATCTCGTGTAAGGCCTTTTTGACTGACTTTCGTGGATGCCATGTTTTTGTGCTTTCTTAAACAATAGGCCTAAAGGCCTATTGGAAATATTTTTTTTATTCCAGATTCTTTTTTATATTATACTCTATGCGAGACAAATAAGCAACGAACAGTAAATAATTAATGTCTTATTGTGCGCATTGCTATATTCAAAGAGGCCATCTCGGAGCCAACCGACAGCGCGCAGTTTTGCGTAGGGTAAATCTGAGGTATTTCTTGTTGCTTTAATCCGAAATCCTTAACGGGTCTTCGGTTTTTGGCAAGGCTGTCACCAGGTCATGCATTGCATGAGGTAAACCGAAGCCCTAAAAAGGAGTTTCGTGATGAAGACTATAGAGTTTAAGCAGCTTGCTCATGGTGTGAATAAGGCCCTTGAAACGCTGGGCTACGAGGTTCCCCATAGTGTCTTACTGCAAGCTTTTGCGAGAGCAGCAGGGCAGACAAACTGGCAGGTTCTTGCCCAGAAGCTCGCCACGGTTGATTGCATCAATCCGGCACTTGTGCTTAGCGATACGGACCGCGAATATCTTTTGTCCTTGGTGCAGGCTGAGGAGGCTATTGCGGCTCACAGGGCGCATGTCTCAGCTCCTATGCCCCAAGGCCTTGTATCGCGCTTGAGCGAGCGCAGAGAGGCTTCCTTCGAGCGGCTCATCGATGCGGCACGCAGAGTGATCAGGCATCGAGGCAAAAAGGAACTTCCGGCGGCAATCAAGGTTCTCGGTCAATCGGTCAAAGAGGTCGAAACCGGGGGATTTTCCGATTATCCCATCGTTCGCCTTGGCGATAAGCCACTTGATAGAGCAGCGCTTGAAGCCCTTGAAGCTCGATTCGAGGACCAGGTCATCGCGATTGTCGAGCTCGAACTCGATACGCTTATCGAGGGCAGCTTCGAGGATTTTCTCGATGCGCTTTCCGAGCGGTTGAGCGGAACGCTCGCACTCGTGGACTTTAGCTACGATGTCGTGAGTATCGCCAATCCGACCGATTTGGCCGTGGCCTTTAGGGTTACCGGGCGTATCGACTGGGACATTCTCGGTGATTCCGAGGAGGAAGACGTCACTAAGTCCAGTACTGCCCTACGGGTCTTTGCGACCGTAGAAACGGATGACCGTGCGTTCAGCTGCCGATTGGATGTGACCGAATGGTTCGAGCAGGCCTCCGAGGCGGACTTAAGCGACGTTCTCCAGTGGGGCTTTGGACCCGGGAAGGCAACCGATCCGATCGGCCTGTGGGCTTATGACCAAGGAAATCGTGACATCGAGAAGCTTTTTGATTACATCGAGCGAATGAATCGAAACGTCGATAGCGATCTTTTGATCAGCTACTCGGTGAGTGTCGAAGAAGAATCAGCTCTGGCCTGGGTGAAGGCAAACAAGCCTGAACTTCTGTCCGAGTGATCTATTTTTATTCTCTCAACGAGCCCCTTCAGGGGCTCGTTTTTTATCCCATTTCTTATGGGCTAATTTGATGCTAAATTTTTAACCAGCACAAAGATAACTTTGGCTGCGATGCTCGCCTGACTCGGATGTTGAGTACGCACAGGGCATTAAGAGCTGAGTTTTCCTCGTTTAAGGCAGCACAAGAGCGCTTTGGCGTGCTTAAGCGCGCGCCGAACCGCTTCGAATGGCAGCAAGATCAGATTCTCGATGAAACTGGAAGGTGGCTACGGGACGTCGAGCTTCGGTGCGGTGGTGACAATGAGCAGCGCCGTGCGACCAAGGTGTGAGGGCGTCGGGGTTGATGTCCATGTCATCCTTGAGCGGATTTTCCCGGAAATTATCGCTTGGCACGCGTTCAGTGAACTGAAGCCGATTTTGGCTCCTGACGCCGATCGTATGTATGCGCGTAGACGTACCGATAGTTTATAAGACTGCTGATTTCATTTTACATTCCCGGCAATTGCCGGGAATTTTTTATGTGCTGTAACTTTACGGAGAACTATTTTATTGGACTATTTTTATTCGAGTCACAAACTTTCCTATCCGATTCGTGCTATACTTGTAGTATTGAAACTTTTAAGGGCGAGCTAAATGCTCGGGAATCTATTTCTGACTGTTTATGCCAAAAACCAGACACACTAAAGTACGACGCGCGAAAGCCAGGGTTAAGCCCGTCGAGCTGAGCGCGTCTGATCGGCGCGAACTTCGCAATTTCAGACGATTTTTAGCGCTAAAGGACCGCTATCTGCCTAAAATGCTGACCCGCCCCAGATGGCAGCGCTACCTCGGGTTAACACCCGAAGAAGCACAGACGCTACACCCCTGTACGCCTACCCCCAATAACAACGTAGTATAAGCCAGGTATTGCTTTATGATCACCGTCAACTCCACTAATCCGCAAATTATCCTACTAGCTTTAGCGATATTGATCGGAGCTATTGCCGCTCTGTTTTACGGAATTTCGGAATACCGGCGCACAGCTGTAGTCTACCATTCTTTCAAGCGGGTCCTGCAGCGTACATACAGCTCAGAGCAGAATGAGAACTTTATTGAAGCACTTGAACTCGAAATGATTCGCGCGCTTCGCCAAGTGCATCAAGCGCTGGATCAGCAATCCTCTGCCGAGAGAAAAGCTTTCGATAAAATGCTTCGGGTATCGGCGGACGCTCTTGAGAGGACAAGCACTCGTTTTGATCGCCCCCGGTTCATCAAAGCGTGCACCGCTGAGCAGGCCGGCGCGCAAACTTCGAGCTGATACCGCTATTCAATATGCCTCTGCGTTCAACCCTCAAAACAGCCAACTTACCGGGTCCACCTGCCGGTGATCTTGAAATTTGGGCTGAAATACTTCGCTTCAAAGTACGCTCCGGAGGCTCTGTCACTTTAAACCAGGACGAGACAAAAGTGCTTCTTGCCGTGCTTGAAGACGGGCTACGACAGAAAGAGGATCTTTCTCGAATTCGCCAGGCTCTCGATCATCTGAGTGAGGGCTGCGCCTATCCGCGCGAGATTCGCCGGCGACTGCGCGAGATTTCCTCAGGAGGCTGGTGCGCCCCGCAGAAAGCACTTATTGAGACGCAAAACGGCGGCTTTGACTCCATTTGGGGACACTTCGCTAAAGCCCCGATAGAAGAGGGTATTTCAAACGTCGAGTACGTTTATAAGGGCGAGGCCTATCGCGTCGGATTTCGCGGCAAATCAGTCTACAGCGTAACGCTGATCTCAACCGCTTCGGATACTCTCGACAAGTGCTTGTGGAAAGAGAGCCAGGGTCGAAGACGACTGAGTCTTAGGCTCCGGGAAGTCATTGCGGGAGCTCAAAAACGCAGAGCCGGTCAAACGACCTCATCTGAGGAGACACTCTCGTGCTTTCACGATGGTTGAATTGTCTCAACGCGCTTGCGCGAGCGGTCAATATCTTTGATATTTTTGGGACTGCTATTGCGAAGCCCACACAGGGTTCTCTTCGGCAGGACTATCAGGCCCTTCGGCGGGACTATGCGGCTCTTTGCCAGAACTGGCGGGCTGCTCGGGTGAAAAACGCGACAGCGAGCCGCACCGAGACCTCCCCCGAACAGCAATGCGCTGAACGCTAATTTTAAACTTATGGGTACCAATCGAGATAAGGCACGCGAGCCCAAAAGAGGCTTATTTTGGTGCAACACCTGCGACAGGGCGCGGGTTGCCGCGAGCCAGAAGTGCCCGGTATGCAGGAAGCGCAATGGCGCTAAACGCCTGAAGAAACCGGCTCCGTCAGCCGTGAACTGAATTGGTAGCGCTGAGATATAACCGGGCTACCTTATACGCAATTAACAAAGACTTTATTCTTAATACCATGCTACACGTGACCCACAAATTCTCTCGGATCCCCCCGGAGGCGCTCTCCATCGATACAACCTCTGCCAAGGGACTGTGGAGTGAGCTGTCCCCGTTTCTGCTGCCCGGAGGGCCTCTTTATGACGGCCATGAGGCCCTGCGGCACGAGAACGCCTGGCAGTTCGCCAAACTCTATGCCGAGCACGCAGATGCACAGGGCGATCCCACAGAGGCGTATTGGGCCTGGGCAAAGAACGGCTGGGCAGACTCCCGTGCCCATCGCTACCCGATGGGCAAGGGCGCAAAGCCGCTATGCAGTCTTTGGGAGGGACGTCGGCTGGGGTATATCGAAGCGCGAAAGAAGATCTATGCCCCGCTGTACGCACGAGCCGTTGTCAAAACACAAGCCTATGCCGAGCTGCGCGAACTTCTCAGAACTACCTCGCAGGACATTTATCTCAGGGATTGGGACGGTTATGATCATCTGGTCAAAAATTTGACCATTTCAGAGGTAGCCAATAACCCGAGAAAAAAGATGGGCCATGCCTTTGTCTTATGGGCCCTGATCGAGGGTCAATACGAGCAGCTTGTGGCCGATACCCCTCAGCCGACTCAATTCAATTTTTAATACTAAAAGGTGGCACTTCATGTCCCATAGAAACTATCGACGGCCCAACCGGCCTCGCAAGGACGGCTCACGCTACAAAGGCAGTCCTCTTGGGGGTGACGGAAGGGTGAGCACCTACGCCGATAAGGCTATCGGCGCACAATGGGGCGGCGATAACAGCCACGGGCACCAAGGCTATGCACGAGCGAAGGCAGGAGCGAAGCACTTTATTCGCGCCCGGATCCGTTTTGCCGAGAAACAGCAACTCACTACCGATCTGATGCGGCTTGTCTGAGCGCTGAAAACCCGTCGGAGCATCGAGTCCGACGAGCGCTCCTCAGCCCGCCGCCCAGTGCTCACTGCGCGGAGCGTTCTTCCCGTACACTGCGGTTCGCGAGCCTGTGCGCCTGCTCCAGAGCGCTCTGGAACAGCAGCAGCTGACCGTGGAATGTGTTGGTGCGTCCTGCGTTCAGCCTCGCGTAGGTATCAAGTTCAGGGTAACAGTTCGCAAGCGCCTGATCGGCGATCTTGCTGACTGCCGACTTTCCGTCATCCAGCGCAAACGCTTCAGCATGTAAGCAGACCTTGAGTACCCCACGGGACTCCCGCAGAACGCTTAACGAGGTCAACGGGGCGCTATAGACCGCGCGGGTCTCAACGCGAGGATGATCGGCACAGGCGCTCAGCAACAGTACGGAGGCGGTCAGGCCTGCCGCAAAAAATCGCTTCAAGGCAGAGGAATTCAATTTCATGTACGTCATGGGTCCTATCCGTTTAGTAAGAAATAATTCTGTCTTTCATGTAGCGATTCCGCGCGTAAACAGGAAGGACGGATGCTAAAAACATACAGTTTTTCACAAATACTGGCAGAAATATTTAAACGTTTGGCTTAAAACGCCTCGCCCACAGCGATACCCAATAACTCATCGCTTCAAGAAGCGAGCTGTAACTACTTGATTTAACACGGGCTTTTCGCGTGATAAAGGGGCTCTCTATACCCCATATCCTTCCCTTCACACCGAGATGTCCCATGGAAACTCGTCTACGTGCAGCGGTTTTACAGCTTGCTCGATCCCCGACACTTTCAAATGAATCTATTTCGATCAGAAACTCTCAGGGCGTAGAGGCTTCTCTTGTTTTACGCAGAAGACCGCCGGGGGAGTCGCTTGCGCGGTTCTTGCGCCGATTGAATCTGGATCAATTCCGACAGATAGAGGTCAACAAAAGAGCTTCCATCAGAGCTCTTTTCTCAAAGAGCAGAAAACGTAAGCCCTTTTTCTCCAATGCGCTGTGGCTGACAAAAATCGCTCAGCGTGGCCGCTCCACTCCAAGACGTCGCCGGTTGCTGCTGGTGACGGTGATCGAGGGTAAGGCGGTAGGACTATGCGCGTATGGATTCTCGGCACATCAGCGTCAAAATACCGTCACGCTCAACATACATATCGACTGGCTGTACATCGCCAAGGCTTGGAGAGGGTTTGGCGTCTTTCAGCATATCCGCAAACAAGTGGCTGTGGAAGCGCACGAGCACATCAATGCGCTTCGCCATAAACTTGAAGCCGAGGCTGGACGATGGATCGTTGTGCCTTCTGTCGTCGGTCAAGGAGAGAGCTACTCGGGGCTCCAGTATGCTCGCCGCCAGGCACGAAGCATTGGTGCTGAGCGGAAAGGGCGGATTGCAAAACGCTTCAGGCATAGCCGCCTCGAACGGGCCACCAGTAAAAATTTCCTGTTTTAATCGGTGAGCACTGCCTTAAAAAACCGGTTGCTGGTGAGGCAACCGGTTCTTTATTCTCGCTCAATGCCGTCCTGTCAGGACCGCAGCGGCACAAATCAGCATTAAAGCTTAGCGGTTAGGCTGCATTATTTTTGCGGATCCTGTGGGGGATCACGATGATACTCATCACGGTGCCACTTGTGATATCGGTGATAGTGATGATATACCCGATACGCTCGATAAGCCGCGTAACCGGCGCCCGCGGCTTCGTAGCCGTGGTAGTTCTCTTTATGTCCCCAGCCGCTTTGGCTAGGCAATGGCGTTGGGGACACATAGCGCTTATAAGTCGCAATCCAGTTTGTGGCGATGTCGTATTGAGCGGTAGCAAGTGTGAGTTGATGGTCACATACCAGCTGATTCAACTTATTCTCCAGCTGATCCTTGACGTGCGCGTTCCACTTGCCCCAAAGAGGCTCTAGCCACAGATTGCGTGGGTCCCAGGGGGCTCCGCCGAGCTCAAGCGACACCAGGTGATCGAGTTCGAAGTCATGAATATCCGCGCCCGGAAGACCGGCTCTTTGCAACAGTTGATGCTTCAGCTTATTGGTGTACTCAAATGGCGGTCGGACGGTTTTTGTCCAGCCTCTGTGACAAATCGTCGCGTACTCATCGGATACCGTGACATTAGGATTAATGGCCCCGGGGTTAGTAGCGTGGTTGGGCAGCTCGGGCATCGCGGCAAGTGCAGCACTTGCAGTATCCGCACAGGCAACGCCGGGTAGGGCCGCCGTGGCGAAACTCACGGTTAAGACAAGCAAGAGCGCTTTTAGGGACATTTTACGGATTAGCATGCAGTCAAACTCCTCGATGAGTCGCGCTTAGCGACCTAAGGTATAGCGGGTGAGCGCTAATGCTTATAGTTTTATACTTTCAGTATAGCATAAACCGGAATTTCTGTGTTTTTAGATTTTTTGAACATAAAGATTTTTGTGCAAGCCAAGGCTTTTGGCGATAGCTCCAAACTATTACTCGTTTCCAACGGCTTGCGACATCGGCGCGGAATCAAGCGGAAAATATCTGTGCGAAAAGCGAACTTCGACCCACGTGCACCAAAAATGACACAAAAAAAGCGCCTGAAAAGTCAGGCGCTTTATTGAAGGACATCAAACATGCAGCTCGTTGTTCGGCTACCTTGACGTCTGTGCCAAGTCTTTCCCTGCATTGGCCGCAGAGTTTGCCCATCCTACGACATCGTTGAGGTTAAGGCCCACGGATCCCAGCACTGTATCGATCAGCTCCGTCGGGGTCGGCGGAATCTTGTGGGGTGCAAGCCGCTTTACGACAGCGAACAGCTCGCTATCGCGGCTCAGTACAGCCGGCGGGGTCGTGAACTGTCTTGCCACAAGAGCGGCAAGCTGTTTCAAAGCCTCCCTGTCCTGCTGGCTGCTCTGAAAGAGTGCATCGTTGCGGGAACTTTGCGCAGCAAGCTTTTGCGAAAGATCTGCGATCAGCTTGTCTCGCTCAGCAAGCTCAGCGCGAAGCTCGGAAAGAGCCTCCTGCGACTCGTTCAAGGTACGAGCCAGCCTGTTGTTAATCGCTCTTTTCCGTACGCTCATGAACGGGCTCTCCTGAATAAAATTCTCATGGTATTTGATTCACTTTACATACTGACCTTGATGGGTGTAGCGAATACGCTTATTTTTAACGCTTAAGCAAAGCACCCCACGATGTGGGGTGCTCGTCTGGCTACGGTCTGAACAAGCGCATCAGCTGCGGTTGATCTTGCTCAACAGTCTCAGGATTTCCATATAAAGCCATACCAACGTCACGGTGAGCGCGAACGCGCTGTACCATTCGTAATATTTCGGTGCTGCATTTCTCACGCCAGACTCAATCATGTCGAAATCGAGCGCAAGGTTAAGGGCTGCAACGCCTACGATGATGACCGAAATCCCAATCCCAAGAGGCGAGGCTGAGTTGACGATGCCCATGTGCACATGGAAGAAACCCAGAAGCATATCCACGAGATAAAAGAGCATGATGGCGCCGGTTGCCGCAAAAACTGCAGTCCGAAAACGGTTGGTGACCTTGATCAGCCCCGTTCGATAGGCCAGGAGCATCACACCAAACGTGGCGAAGGTCAATAAAACCGACTCAATGGCAATACCTGGATAGCGCCTTTCGAAGAGGGCCGAAATGGCGCCCATCGCAAGTCCTTCCAGGAGTGCATAAGGAACTGCCAGGTACGGGGACCACTGTGGCTTGAAGCTTACGGCGATCGCCAGAATAAATCCGCCAATCGTACCGAGCAGCATCGAGCTGGAAAGGGCTCCCATCGCGGGGTGTGTCCACGGATACAGCGCACCGATCAGCAGAGCGACCAGAAGCAAGAAGCTCTTGTTGACCGTTCCTGACAAGCTCATACGGTCCACGGCAAAGGCGGGACTATCGGTAAAGCCAAAGCCTCTTCTTAAAAGGGGGTTATTCGTTTTGTTCTGCATAAAAGCTCCTCATGACTACTTACGCTTGATAAGTATATTCACAGGGGTAATATCCCTCGTCCAAGCGGTTTTTGAACTCTACGCCGATGCTGATAGGCAGCGCAGCATCGCACTGCAGTTTTAGCCGCTCAAGAACTGGAACTCTTCGTATTCGGCGAGCGGGGCACACCGTTTATATCGGCCCCACAATGCTTACAGAGCGACAGCTCCCTGGCGCAATCCAGGCACAGCACATCGGTTATTGTGGAGCCGTATGATTGCTCCTTGCCGCATGAACCACAGTCTCTGAATGTCATCGCAGCGCCGCCGATCCGTGAGCCGCGACTATAGTAACAAACCTTGCAAAGCCGTTTTTCAAGCCGGGCTTTTTTATCCGGATCCTTTTTCAAGCTCTCCGCCAAACGAGTGATTTCAACAGCCTGCCTTTGCGCTCGCCAAGTGGCTCGGGCAATACTTTCTGCGGTGACCGGTGTCGCCTCATACTTCATGGGCGGCCTCTTTCTCCATTACGCTATTCTCAGTACTGCTAGGGGCGTAGCTCTTGATGTGCTCAATGGCTTTATCGGGATCCGCGGTACGCCAGTCCGGCCAGGTTCTCTTCTCATTCTCTTCCAGTTTCGCCGCCAAAGCGTTACAGATCTGCTCCGGTGTATGACTTGAACGCCAGGCGCCGTCTAAGCCGAGAAGAATAACATCGATCCATTCCTTCAAGTCATAAGGATCCGCTTCGATTTCAGCAAGCTCCTTTTTTATGTGGTCCACGATAGCTTTGGACCGATAGCCTCCGCCGAAGGCTTTTGAAGAAAATGCGATCTGCCGCACTAGATGCTTACGCAAATCGAAGACGCCCTTATTCTGCTCATAACGCAGCGCATACTGGCGTTGCGCATGGCGGGTAGATCCCCATACCCGCTGGAAGAGCTTGATTGACAGCCACAGCAGGAAAAGAATGAGTAGATAAGCTAAAAAGCCGCCGATGGCCGCTTCAATAGCGATTAAAACCAAATGAACCACCGAAGATGAATTGATTAAATGCATACAACCTTTCTCGAAGTCTCTTGCGCTTCCAAGTGCTTACCGATCGAGCTCAATACCGTACTGAGCCCTTCCAGTGTATGCATCTGTTTTAGCGCAGCGCCCTCCATACCAGGCTGCTCACGATGCAGCCATTCTCGCAGCTTGCGCATGTCATGGTTCACCAGCCGCGCTAGGGCTCGATGGATATCACAAAGATAGCCAAACCGATCCAGTGTACTTTCGTTGAGTGTCAGCCGATCTTTTGCGGCCAAAAATCGGGCGCATTCCAGCGGGGTCATCCCCAGGATAGCGGCTGTTTGCGTTGTGTTTAATCCCAACTGCTGCGAAACCCCTCTTACGGCTTTTGCCAGAGGGTCTGCTACCGCCGGAAGATCTATTTTTGGTGTGCTGTTCATGACTTATTTTTAGAATTGTTAAAAGCCTCAGAATACGCAAAGTCCTGGTGAACTTTGTCTTGACCGTCTCTTACGCCGGCATTTTTGTTTCAATCCGTTTACGGCAGATTTTCTCAGATATTTGCCGTGCTAAACATTGTTTTCTATTACTAGCTGTGAACAGAGACAGCCTTGTGTAGCATTCTATTTTATACCATTTTAAGCCAAAAAAGAATAAAACACAGGGCTATACACACGCTTTTCAACAACTTGCCTTGGAGCCTTTCATGAAAAAGCCCGGTTATCATCTCAGAGCTATTCCTCGTGGTGAACTTGGCAAAATCAGCAAGATCAAAGAAGAACTCCTGGAACTTGAAGACGCTGTCGCACAGGAGAGTAAAATCATGGCTCTCGTGGAATTATCCGATCTGATAGGGGCTATCGAGCACTATTTAGAACATCAGCATCCCGGTGTAACGCTAGAGGACCTGAAGCGTTTTTCTCGCATTACCCGAAGGGCTTTTGAAAATGGCCGCCGGTAACTTTACCCCCCAGAGTCTTTCTTTAATCGATAAATCAATTTGTTACTGGCAGAAACAAGGTTACGTCTTTGTAGATCTCCCCTGGGTAATCGAAGAGCGCTACACCCGCGCTACCTGCCCGCCTGGGGGCAAAGAAGTTGTTACGCCCTACGGTAATCTGGTCGCCTCCGGTGAACAGAGTTTCTTGAAACTTTACACAGAAAAGTCGCTTCCTCTTGCACCCGGATACGTAGGCTGGACGCCTTGTTTTAGAGACGAGCCGTTTTTTGATCAGTTGCATCAGTTTTACTTCCTTAAAGCCGAAGTTTTCGTTCCGCTCACAGACAAAGCTGCTGGGCCTCAAGCACTGGATGAGCTCGTAGCGCGTCAAACCGAACTGTTCCGAGCACTTTGTGTCGAAGTCAGCCCGCCCAATGCGGCTATCGAAAGACAGAGGATCAATCGCGAACAACTGGATCTGTGCCTGGGTGGCGTCGAGATCGGATCCTACGGATTCAGATGCTTTAAAGAACTTTGGTACCTTTACGGAACAGCACTTGCGTTGCCACGATTTACTATTGCGTTGGGTCTTGCGCACGCTTAAACTACGCAAAGAAAGGGGGGTCTTAACGTGAAGTTTTCTGATATCAAACTAAGGCAGCTCGTGCCCGGGCTGCGGGTGCTTAATCAGGATAAGAGTCAAGGCGGTACTTTGAAGTTTGCACTGGCGTGCCATTGGTACGTGCTATGGGATAATGGAAATCAAAGTGTTTTAGGTGCCTTCGAGCCCGACGAGCTGCAAACACTGACTTTGTATGTCAGTACACGGGCCAACCAACTCATAATTGCGGAGGGTTGGACCCTTCCGAATCCCGACGAATACACCCACTAGCGTATTGCGACAGCGAGTAGTTTCTTTTTTAAGAACAAACAATTGCAAAGGAACTCCGGCTAAAACGCCTCGCTATGCATGAGGTACTTTACTCAAAGGGCTATACACGGC
>JAEHJW020006097.1_pt1 | contig 19837 bp, 19 predicted proteins | sample 9271431 | NCBI WGS metagenome assembly JAEHJW02 | reverse complement strand
TCATCGGCATTAACGGATGCAACTATCCCCCATGTTCCCACAACAGGTAATGGAGGCTGATTGATTCTATAGGGGTCCGAACATCCATTCCGTATTACCTGGAATGTAAACGGAGGGGATTGTCCAGATAACAGCATGACCTTTACGCCCCAAACAGACGTATCCTGTGCTATAACAACCGCTCTTGATATTCTTGGATAGAATCCGCTTGCCATTATGATCCCACTCCCTTTGCATTGACGTATTGACCGTTAAACAGAAAGGGAACATAATTCTGGAATTTTGATCTAATTTCTATAAATGTATTGATATCCAGTGTCTGCAAGCCCGTTACTGTCGAAACTCCACTATTATTAGTACTTTGAATATATTTACCGTCTCTTCGCACCATCTGGCCTGTTAAAATTAAATAAAGTGGAGTTTGATACGGAGATCCTGTACCTTCATAAACGGAAACAGGTAGTCCACGTTCTATATCAAGTGTGGTAGTAGATTGACCCCCAAAAACAAAATGGTGTGATATTCCGGTAATATAGAACATCCATAATTCAGATGGATTTTCTTTAAATGGTGCAAAGATATACCTATTCCCCGGCAAGATATCGGGGCGTAATAAATCCGTAACTGTTCCATGTGCCATATATGGCGTAGGGGATGACCACGCCGCCATTATTTCAAGCATATATTCAAAAAATGGTCCTAAAATACCACCGGCATATTTAGCGGAAAATTGAGCGTGATTACTGATAGCGATATCGGGAGATCCTATTCCAAACCATTGTGTTTCAAAAATATACGGATGATAACCGTATCTTGCAATAGAATTTAAATCCGCTCCTAATGCAAATAAATATCCTGCATTGAACGCCCCATTTAAATCCCCCATAACATTACTTGCAAATGTAGGCTGAACAGCATAAAAATTTTTTACATTATCCGGATCAAACGTTAAAGATGATTGCAATATACTTGATAATTCTGTCTGAGTCTGAAATTGCGATGCACTCGTAAATACATGCGAACTATAAATAGACGAAGAGGATCCATATGAAGTTGTTTGAGATCCGGAAGATGATCCGCTTGTCAACAGTAGCCATCCTGTGGCTTGCCCCGGATAAAATACGGCAAGTTTGTCCCAATTTTTTTTATCTACCAGACCAGTGTTTGTTTCTGGAATAGGCATCGGAAATTTTCGAGCCACTAATGAAACAAGTGGAGTATTTTCATTTGACATATTCAATAAATAAGGAATATCCTGACTTTGGGCCAATGGATATGTATTTCCAGTAGGAACATTAATTAAATCCTGGAATCTTGAAAGGATGGAATTGAAAAATTTTATAGGAACTGTCTGAAGGAAAAATTCGTACATGGGAAATGGGAATATCTCAGTAAATTTTGACCACCATGAAGATTCCGTAGTTCCTAGTGCTCCATAGCCAAGTGGAATATACGGCTCTGACGGTCCCGTACCTTGCGGAAATTGAAACTGTTGAAAAACAGGTACAATTAAATTCTTTAAAAGAATAAAATTATTCTTCTGTGCCTGAGTATTTATCTGGAATCCCAATGCGGTCAATGCCGCAAACATCACATTTGTTAACCAGTCCAATCCGATAGAAACAGGATTTCCAGATACCAATCCGGAATTAATTGTCGTTAATGGATTTGCTGTGGGTAGTCCATTTATTCCCGTACTTCCCAACGTCCCTAAAAAAGATAGCGTATAAAAATTATAGGCTGTAAAAAAATATTGAAAATCCATACATTTTACAACTGTTCTTCTATTGGGTGTATTGGTTGTCCAATCAACTGTTTCTGTTACCGATTTGACAATTCCAACAAATACAACATTTCCATTCTCGCCTCTGATCATTGTAACCATAACAAGTGACAATGGGACTATAATCTCAGACCAACTCGGACCCTGACTGGTCCCATTGGGACCGCCCGGCATTAAAGTAAAATTGCATGTTCCCGGATTGGCTGAATGGATATTTTTAGATACTGTGCAATCTAATAATCCCCCATTAGGCAATCTCTGAAAACTGGATGGAAATGCAAATGTCGATCCGTCAAATGGAAATATCTGAATAATACATTCAGGACTTGCTACCTGATAAGACATATCAGGACGCTTTCAATATATGGATCATTTGTGTCGCATATTGTTCCATTGTACGAGTAAAATGATAAACTACTTTATCCAATTCAGACATACTTCCCGATAATTGAGGAATAATTCTACCCTTAACTAGACTTGTTAATGATCCACTAAATTCCTGCATCTCTTGCATAATCGGAAGTTTAAATGCTGTTGACATATTAGAATCACTTCCAAGTAGAGCTGTATTTCCTCTAACCGATGTATTTAATAATGCTCCGCTCGGAAGGGATTGTTTCAATCCGCTATTTAATCTTTCTCCAAACGTATACCCCTTTTTAGTGAGTGATCCCATCATGGCATCTTGTACCCAATCAGGTAATCCAAGCATTCCTACGGATTGATGAGCATAATCATACTGCAATTTACTTCCATGCAGGGCTTCATTCATAAACATCATACCAGCCGCAGGATTTGATAAAGATGCTTTATAAAGAGCAGGCGCAACTTTTCTGTATTTTTTAAGAAGATCGGCATATCGGGAATTTTTCATCAATCCCTTGATACCGCCCCTTTTCTGTAGAAACATTAATTGTCCTGCACTATAGGCACTATTGGAGAATTTTCCACCATATAAGGACTGTTCTCCTGATATAAGATCCCCCATCGTATTTGCTACCCCATATTGCTGTTGGGAAGCATTTGGAGATCCACTCATACTGCTTGCAAGACTCATAAGGGATGCACCATTCCCACCGGCTACTGTCTTCATGCTATTGATAGTCCCGACAGATCGACCCATTGCCTGATAAAAGTCATTTACATCCTGACCTCGGGATTTAGCCATAGAATATAAATCGGCCAATGGTCCCTGAACCTGTGCATGAGTAGTATTAAAATTATATCCGGGTGCAGATGTAGCCAATGTTTTTAAATAGGGAATTGCCGCTAAACTTCCCCCAAATCGACCTGAATTATAGACCATTCTACTCATTTGCTGGGCAAGCATATTTCTTTGATTTTGAGGTAATGCCATCCCATTTAAATATTTGGTCATCTGAGCAGGGCCAATCATCATGGGATGTTTTTGATTAGGATTAAATATATTTGATTTAGACCCTAGATCCCACCATTGTCTATAATCGGATGTATTACCCCCTCCCAATAATGACTGTAATTGGGATTGTCGATACACAGACGATGCCGCACTTGCATCCCGTACAATCCCACCTGTAAAGCTGGTGAGAGCCGCAGGAATGGATGTGAGTGCCCATGCCGCTTTTGCCGCTGCTTTTGCCAATGTTCCAACTGCAACTATGCCTGCACCAACAGGGCCAGTTTCAGCCAATGCACCAATTCCCATAGTAGCAAAAGCTGATCCAATCTCTTTAGTGCCTGTACCTACAGGAGACCCCCCATGATTAAAAAGTCTTCCTTTGGAGATTTGATACCTGGCATTACCCTGCGCCAATAAATTTTCATGTTGTGCTTGAAGAAGGGTTTGACGTTTTCCCGGATCTTTTTCAGATAAAAATTCAGCCTCTAATTTCTTACCATGAGATTTAAGCTGGTTTAAAGCGGAAGGAGTATATACACTCCATTTGGGATATTTTAATCCAAAATTAGCTTCTCTATTTGCCCATAATTCATTCTGCTCTTCACGAATACTCGCTAATCGAGATTCTCTAGCTTGATTGCGCTGTCTTGAAACAACATCTTTTTCCGCTAATCGAGCTTCCCGGTCTTTAGTCCGCTCCTCTTCTTTAGCTTTTGCCCTATCCATTCTAGAATTTTGTTCTAATGCGGCTCCATGTGCTTTATCTATGATTACAGCCTGTTCCCGTTGATTATTTACAGAAACATATCCGCCTATCCGCCTCCCCATCCCGGATAAACTTTCTTTAGTGGCTCCAGTAATAGCATCAATACTGCTTAAATGACGTTTTCCCCTTGCTGTTAAAAATTCTTTAGTTCCAGATGTATTAAGAGCTTTGGCAGAGTTCTGGATATCCTTCAGATCATCTGTCATTTTCTTATATATGGCAGATATTTTATCAATACCTTTACCACCGGATTGATTTAATTGTCTTTCAAGTTTAGAGACATTCTGTGCTAAATTTCCCGCACGTTTAAACCAATCTTTCGTAACAGTATCTAAAGCTCTATATTTATCTTTATCGGGAAGACCTTCGACAAAACTTGCTTTTCGATTGAGATTTCCAAGGCGGGACATAGCGGGATTGCGGAGACTTTGAATTAATTCTCTGATATTTATATTTAAATCATGTAATTCACTCGGATTGAGATTTTCATCATCCTGTTTAGCCATTAAATGTGCCTATCTATTTAGGAATTACAGGTTTTCCATTCGGCCACAATTTCTTCTGCTTAAACGCATCCTGTGTCAATATCCCTTCCCATGATTTCATTAAATCCGGGAAAAGTGTTGGAGTTTCCCCCTTACGGAATGACCATTCTTCAGGATTGTCTTTTGCATACATTTCTAAAATAAAGTCCATTTGCGGAAGCGTCAGTTCTTGAACCCTTTCCGAAAATGGACTGTCATTTAAAATGCGACTTACTCGCCAAATTTTTTGATGGAACAAATTATCAGGATCTATTCCCGCCTTGACGAAAGGAGTCCAGAGCTTGCTGAAAGCTCTGACTGACTCCTATCAACATGAATGGATCTATATTTGCCCCAAACTTGTTAGAATCGACAATCGGAATACCATCCTTTGAATCGGAAAATAATCTCAAATCAGATGTTTTTATAAGCAACATCTCAAAAAGTGCCATCGCTCTATACAATAGTTCTGTAACAATATCAATTCCAACTTCACTCCCATTTCCATTTACCGAATCCGCCATTCTCAAATCCCGTTCCCTGACCCCCATTCGAGTTGTTTCCCGAATAGACGGAATTTTAAAAATATAGGTATTCGTAACTCCATTCTCGGTAGAGGTCACTTCAATGCGATCATCCACTACCTTTGATTCAAAAGTATTACCTTTTGGATTGATCTCGGAATTAAGTACTTCTTCAGACATTAAGATTCCTCCAAATATTAATACATTAAATTACTGTATTTGTAATCAAACTGGCTAGCCCGTAGCTCACGTTGAGCGCAAAATTTCCCTGCAAAATAGAGATTCCTAAAGGACTTAGGACATCGAGAGCCAAGAAACTAATATTGCTGGTAATAGGCGCATTGGCTGGCAAATTCTGATTGTAATCTCCCGCTGTGCATCCTACAAATGTCCAAACTGGAACCTGATTAGATCCCATAACCACAATATTGAATTGATTATTTGCCAGAATTGTTCCAATAACTCCAGGATAATTAAAAAAGGCTATTCCCTCATTGGATAATTCAAACATATCCAATGTCAATGTTGGAGAAAATCTCAACTGTTGAATTTCTTGGGGCTTGGCACTGCCGATTCCAAAAAATGATTCAGTTCCAAAGCCTACCGATAATGAAGATGTTTGCCCAAATGCAACTTCCTGTTCACCAATCATTATAACCACAGCGTTTGAAGTAAGTACTTTAGGATTTATCTGTGATGCTTGAAAACTTGGCATTTTTTACTCCTGCATAATAAGTTTCGCTATTTCAAATTTACGATCTAAATAGATTTTTAATTCCATCATGGAATAGAAGAAGTCAATGGTAGAATATTTGTTGTAACATTGATGAAAACCACCTCGTTGACCAAGACCACATTGACAGATACTGCCATTGTCCTTGTTGATCCATTATATGAAAGTGAAAGTGAAGTTGGATCCCATGACGCAAGAATACCAGTTGGATTTGTGCTGGAATAGAGCTGTGAATTTAGTATATACATAGCCCGTTGTTTAGCTTTAGCCAATGTACTCGCAGATCCAGCCGCAATACCTCCAACATAAATATTTAATCCACTGATAAGGGCCAACTGGAGATAAAAATTACAGGCCACTTGCTGATTAAACATATTTGCGCCGTTATTGTTATTCTGCCATGTCGTAAGATCCATACAAATTGTAGGAATACCTGTAGAATGAGGTATTCTTAAAGCCATAATACCCGAAGTCTGCATGGCATTGATCTGTGAAGTAGTTGGATTAAATTCAAGTCCTGTACCAGTCAATGTTTTAGCCGTAAGAGGAGTGTTAATCGGAGCACCACACATCATACCCGCAATCATAGCGGCAGCGTACAGACCAGAATACAGCGTATTGGACCCAGTAGAAACGCTAGTCTGGTAAATTCCCGGAGCTACAAATGTAACTGCCTGATTGTTTAAATTTCTTGCATTCGTCTGAGATGTGGCAATCGTATCTCCGATACTGGAACCCGTTACAAATCGTCTGAATTTACGCTCTGTAATGGAATTGGCTGTATTAACATGCTGGTCTCCAAGGGCCATAATTGCAGAAGCATTGCTATCCGCAAAAACTACCCAAGCAGGAACAGTCAGCGCAACATTAAATCCATTAGCATAATCCGAAGTGACTGGAGGAGTTGAAGTTGCTCCCGTAAAATGCGTCAATGGGACATCCACAGGAAGTTCGCTTGCGCCAGAGACAGTTCCAGAAGGAATAGATGCTGTCGCCAATCCTGAGTATTGATTAACCCAATAGGCAATATCAGGGAGAATAGCGGTAACATTTACAAATTGATCTGCTCCGCTAACTGGAGCGGGGAGACTAACCGAAGACACTGTATCAAGGCTTGTCGATGGGAGATTTCCACCTGTATCGGAAACCCCAACTGCAACATAGAATCCTGTACCATTTAAATATTGAACAATAGCAGAGGTTGTAGCGTAATTGGCAGGACCAAGCGGAATATTAAGGGATTCTCCCGCATTTGGAGAAGTCGTTGTAAAATTAGTGGCGACTCCACCTGATGCAGTAACAGAGAATGTAACCCCTGACGCTGTTCCTGTATATGCTAACTGGAATGGAATACCCAAATTATTTCCAACCGCTGTAGTGCTGGTATATCCATCAAAAAGCGTTAGATTAATTCCACCGACAGATCCAGATGTAACTTCATACTGGAATAAATTGGCAGGAATCCCATAAACATTTGAAAGAAGTGTCAATACAGTCGAGGCAGAAGAATTAACCAGATTGGCAGAAGACTGAGTATTTCCTCCAACGGAAATAAACGTGATCTGACCCGCTCCCGGAAGCTCAGACGATGGATTGGTCATAGGTGTGACATAAGTAGATGCAGGACCTCCTCTAAGCGCATTTAAGAGGCCCTGAGACGATGTAAAGGTAGTTGGAGTTAATGGTTTAAGCCCGTATCCATAGCCAATATATACGAGAGGTGGTGTAGTGGGAGGAGTCGCAAGAGTAGCCCCTGAAACATTACTATATGTATAAACTCCCGGAATAATTTCAGTGGCCCCTTGAAATGATCCATTTGGATTAGGCATTGTTCCATGCTCCCATTATGCTGAGTGTTTAATTTTTTCCAACAGTTTAAACCATTCATCAACTGTGTGTTTTTCATCCCGATGATTCCATTTGAGGATTCCTAAGAAAACCTCATCGGAACTTCCCTCTAATTTCTTTCTGAATGCAGATAATGGGATTGGGAATGTCATTTTTTATCCATGCGTAATATTTAAATTGTAATCAAATAAAGTGTACGAAAATTAAGGGGGAGTTGGAGAAGCAAGAACTCCAGAAGTATCAAGACTTTCTATTAACCCATAATTGGTTTGAAGCGTCACATTGTAACCGCCTGTCATCATCCACATGGAGTCAGACACAAAAAACCCTGGAGATGGATCTGTCTCCTGTGTTGAAATACTTTGAAACGAGTGTTCAATATTTTGACCTAATTGCTGTAAAGGTTGAAATAGAGAGGATTCAAATATAGCTACAAGCGCATCCCTATAAAATTCACGCTCATCAACCGTAGTCGTAAAAGTCGTTACGGTATATCGCCGTTCCATAATCACATCTATATTAATTTGATTATTGTATTCAGGCATATTTTGCTGTCCAATCGGAACATATTTCTGTTGCAATAAATCAAATGTAACTACAATAAATGGAAGAGAAGGAGTGCCTGAAAGAGGCATTGCATGAAATACCCGTGGTTTAATCCATCCTGATTGATTGATAACCAAAGCATTTATTCCCGCTTTGATTGTTTTAATAATGATACTTGTAATCTGATCGGGGATTACTAATATGGATGCGGTGGGAGTCAATGGAGAAGAAACGGCTGATCCAGTATTGTCAGAAACTGTATAAGTATATGTATCATCAGGAAGATACTCTACATTAACATCAAATCCATCTCCCTGATCTATATAATAAGGAACACTATTTCCAGAATATAATGTGACTGTTGTATTCATACTTTGTGCATATCTAGTTAAAGTCATGGGAGAGTTAGCTGTTATGGATAAAAATACACCCCCTCCACAGGGCGGAATAGTGGCCTCAAGTGTAGGCATTAAATAACACCTCCCAATCTGCGTCTTAATTGTTCTGTAAACTGACCTATCACGTTATGGGGCATCATGGCAGGAAGTTTCCATTCCGCACTTCTCGGCTTGTCTGACATTATTCTATATGCGATATCTGACTTTTGCATATTTATACGATCTCTCATAGCGTTTGCTTCTTTTTTCAATCGAGATGAAAAAGACTTCTTGTTGGCTCCAATTTGGGCTATTTCTTTATCCAATGAAGGAGCCATTCGTATGGCATCTTTAGTTTTGATCGGAATGATTCTTTCTCTATATCCTTTTCCAGTAACTTTATAATTGGATGCAAGCATGATCTTTTTTAAATCAACCGGACCTCTTCCATATTCTAAAACTCGGGCTTCCGGAGAAATACTATCGTCTGCTTGAAAAACAATCTGATTATATTCCTTGCTTCTGGATTTTCCTGCCATTGATTTAACTGTTTCTCTTCCCTGATTTCCTGATCGTTTAGTTGATTGCTGAATAAATTCAACCCGTCCATAAACATGGAAGGAAAGAGATGATGCATATCTTCCAGATAATCCGTATGATTTCTTTAAGGAATACCCAAAAGGAGTTGTTCCTTCTCCTTTTGCAAAACTGACCCATGCATTAAATATTTCTAATGCAATAGCCGATACTTTTTCTATAGGCTGATTAGAATATACTGATTTTTTAATCACTTAGTTAAACCTGATCTGCGATAAGACTCTTCTAATATCATTCCGTGATTTACGGGACGCTCTCTTTGATTCAGTTATTTTCTTTTTAGGATGATCATTAGGATCTTTCGGAGCATCTTCATCCATCCAATCAATTTCACCCATTGCTTCTTTTAACAACGTTGATTTCTTTTTTGGTTTCTTGCGCTCAGGTAGCTTTTTATGCTCCCGATCTGTAGCCTCCTCCCATTCATCCGCATCAACAGGAGGTTTTTTACCCTCTTTTTCATCTTTTTCCTGCTGGGAAAATGCCCATCTTCTTTGTGCCTCACTCTGAAATGGCATTTAACACTCCTCCGATTTAAATATTCTCCGGAGTCATATCATTCTGACTCCTACTCCTTGTCCACGTATCAAGCATCGTCAAATGGAATCGTCTTGGTAAATTAACAACCCCTGCTCCAAATGGCCTGATATGCGGAAGACCTCCCGCTTTTCTAAAAGCTATATAAACAGGAGCCGCCATAAATTCAACTGTGTATGAGGTTCCTTGTGGATATCCCGATATTGTGACATTTGGACCATTAACTGTATATGGAATAGATTGACTCAGCATCGTTGATTTATTCCAAATAGTTACTGCTCCCGTAGGATTAATTGTTAAATTCTGACCATATGGAACTGTCTCTATTCCACCTACCGTCAATTCTGTTTTATATCTAGTAATCGAATCCAATTCCACAAAAGCATCATAATCTGTGGCATTGATCCATACTTCTCCAGCAGTATACGGAATTGATAAAACAGGTTGAGTATCTTGGACCCATCCAGTCTTAGAATTAACAGATTGTCCCGCCTCATCAGGAGTTGGCGTTCTATGAATCTGTGTCAATAATCCATTAAATACTACAGAAGGAGCGTCCCAATAAACTCCACGTCCTGAACAGGATTTACAATTTGGATTTGGAGATCCTGGTACATCTCCTCCCCACATACAAGCACATTGATGTGATTGCATCCATTGTATCCTTACACCATACGCATTAATAACATTATCAAAAGGTGTAGCGGGTAGCGTATAAGGACTAATCGGTGGGAGATATGTTGAATCTGTACTCAATTTCTAATCCTTCCATTTAATGCAAAATCAAGAAATTAGGTCCACCACAAAGATCTCTTGCGATTCGTTTCAGATCTTTCTCTTCTGTTTTGAATCGCTCAATTAAACCATTAAATGGTCCTTTGGTATCATATTTGGTCCCATATCCCAAACCATCCACATCTATCTTTGATTCAAGCATTCCTAAATTAATACCGCCCTGAATACTGGATAATGCTCTAATAGCCGCTCTGCATAAAACAAGTTCCTGCATAAAGCTATATTTGGATCTGTAATCCATTGGAGTTAATCCAGCCGTATATTGAAGATGGATACCTCCAGGTATGGATTCAGCGAAACCCATAAATGCTAACTGCATAGCGAACAACGGAAGCATCTGAACATTAGCCGCTGGAACCAGACGTATCATTGCCGCATCATGATCTTCCACAAACCAAGTAGGGGGAGTTCTGAAATATTCACTCAGCAATGGATAAATATAGGCATAATTCTTGATAGCTGTATAATCGGAATTATCATAAGTAAGACTTTTTAACGGCCTATATCTTAATTGCTGAATCATCCATCCTTCATCTTGTGCTCTTGGAAAAAAGAAATCATATGCGGCATCTTCAAGATCATAGTCTGTACCTTGTTTCATATAACCATCAACAGGAGATAATCCAGCGGCTTGAGCAGCGGCTATAGTAAGCTCAGGAGGGGCAGCAACCCACGTTTGGGTAAGAAGTATCGCTGTTTCAGTTTCTATGCGGTCCTCGGCCCATCGTAGCCATTGTATGAGTACAGAATTAGGAACTGGAGTAGGGGGATTGCCATAAAATTGAAGGGGAACGCCAACAAAATTAGCAAGATCTTGAGGAAGGAGTCCAGTCTTGGTAACTTGTCCAGAGGGATAGCTTTTAACAACAGCCGGAGTTTGTGTAGTGTCCCATGTCCATAGTGCTCTTGGTGATACAATGGGGGCAACTAAAGTTTGAGTTTCTGGAGTACTGTTCGGCATAGAATTATCCCCTCAATACAATTGAAATATTCTGTATTGTAAGGATACGAAAAAGGCTCCAGATACAATGCGTATCGTGGAGCCTTCCGACCGGAAAAATCCCAATCCCAAATAACAGATATTTAATTTTCAGGTAATCGTGCTGAAAATAATATCCAATTTAAAGGATACGGAAATTAATTATCTTTTTCAATGTTTAATTCAGTATTCATAATTAAATCATCTGGACGTTTAGGACATGATCCATTAATAACATAAACTCCAGATCGATCTGTAGAATTACTTTCTAATATAAGTAGAACATCTTTAGATGCTTCAATAATATCATCACACATATCTTCACATACCAAAATAGTGCGATATGTTCCATCATCCATAATATGGGATTGCAAATGCTTTCCATTTCCATCTGGATCAGCTCTTTCAGTCAAAGCGTATTTTTTACTGATAAGTAAACCTGATATCATTAAATTTATAAGAGTAGTGCCAATATCCTCATCAGATGGCAAATTAAGTAAACTACGATATTTTTCCAGACTTTTAATTTTATAAATAACCTCAACAAGCGCACTATAGCCTTTCATTTTATCAAATGGAAGCGTAGATACACTTCCTCCCAAAAACATAAGTGCAGTAGTCATATTTACAAAAGAAAGATATGCTAATCCAGGAGTATAGCATAGATTTTTAAGATCCTTTTGAATATATTGTTCAATGTATCCTTTGATAGTCATGTTATTCACCATTGTCTCCTTTAGTTTAATTTTTAGTTGGTCTTCCCCGTCTTTTAACTGTAGTTTCTTCTACTGGATCTTCTGTTTCAGGAGTATCTTCTGAATTATTTAATTCTTTTGATTTCTCTTGTTCTAGATCAGGTGAAGATTCAATAGATACAATAGGTTCAACAGGAATCCCATTTGTGATAACACCCAACAAAACATCTTCATTATTCATCAATTTTGAAACTTGATCTGTGGTCAATGCATCAGTCTGATAAGATTTAATTTCTGGAACCCATTTAAAAGGAACACCTAGAATAGTATAGGGAGTAATTCCTTTTGCTCTCCATTTCTTATGAATATGGGATCTGCTATCCAAAGTGGCCCTAAATTGCATTGTTATCCCCCTTAGCTGTTTCAGATTCTGAATCTTCCAATTCGCATTCAATCTCGGATTCTTTTCCATAACTCATAAGGTCCATATTCATATGGTGGATGGCTGAAATAACATCCCATACATAATCCTTTGGAGCGAGATCCAGAGCAATGGCTTTACATGCCTCAAGGTGTCCCTTTAATTGCCGATAAACATCAGCGGTTTGATCAAGATAACTATCCCTTTCAGCAGAATCCAATACCTCATCCAAATTAGATTTGGCATTGACAGGTTTTTGAGAATCCAAAATTTTCTTAATCATTAAATTTACCCTCCATATTAAATGTTTAATTCCGATAGATATTACTCCGCATTAATACCAATGTCAAGCGGAAATAATTTCCCCTCTGAACCAGGTAGATCCCTCTTTGACTTCTATTAATTCTGGATAGATTCTATCATTAAGCATACTGATGACGCAAAATCCCGATTGCCAATCTCTATTCGCATTCTCACAAAATCCGAACTGACTTCCATATGGAGACGCCAATGTTCCGGTCTCTATTCCATAACGAGTTCCATTATAATCACTATATGGACGAATATTTAATCTATGGGTGTGTCCTGTAACAATAGATACTCCAGATTTCAAAGTATTATTATAACTTGAATGTGTTCCACCACTATATCTATGTTTTACAATTAATTTATTATTAAAATCAGTAGATACCGTAAATTTCCAGTCCTTAAAATGATCTTCCAGTCTGAATCCTTCTACTCCCTCAAATAATGAAGTATGGGATGAAAGGTAGGAACCATATCTTGAATCATGATTTCCTATATTCCACAACAACTTAGATTCCGGAGAGGATTGCTTTATTTTGGATAAAGCGGATTGAGTGGCTTTTAATTCATCCAATACTGATGGAGTTGGTTCCCATCCGATGCGGGGAAATCTTGAAATGGCTGCTCCATCAAAAGCGTCTCCATTATTGATAATATAATCAGGCTTTAATTTATCACATATTTTTAATAGAATTGAAAAAGCATCGGAGGGTTCGGATTCCCTAAAATGAGCATCCGAAAAGATAACCATACTTCCTGAAAAATCCTTTATAGAATGGTGATTATATTTAATCGGTATGGATGGAGATTTATGTAAAGCATAACTGACTAGAGGAGGCAATTCGCCATGCCGTTTTTCATAACTGGCTTTTCTTCTGTGATAGGCTCTATCATTACTTATATCTAACTTCTCCATGACCTCCGCATTACAAGAGCTTCCAGTATAAGCATTTAAAAATGCCTCATCTTGAAATTTTGGTGGCATCGGGTCTCCATTTAAAATTAATCGGGAATTTATTATAGCACATAAAGGATACCCGATTTAAAATTAAAATGTCAATGGATTCCCGATTGCCTTTTGTCTGCTCTATATTGATCCTCCAACAATACTTTAATAATCCTGCTATAATGTTCCGGTATAACATTAACATGCGCCCACCAATATAGTGTATATTTGGAAACATTTAATTTTTCAGCTAATGCTGTATATCCTCCCAATCTATAAATAATTGCTTTAACGCTAATTAAACTATTTTTCTTATAAATTGCAAGCAATGATTCCACGCTCTTTTCATGGATCTTGGGCACACAATCCCGCCTCCTCCACGCATGAACAGCAAATAAGGATATATTTAACTCTTTTGCTATATCTATAGCCCTCTTTCCATACTCTTTTAAATATTTATCCAATTCTTTATAGGTCATGGTTACTCCAGGAGTACTTCCAGTGTTAAAATGGATCGGCATATGTAATAACTGTTTCAGGGACCATAGTTGCTCTTTTTCTAATAATCTCAAATGATACAGCATTCACTCTTCCATTTAAAAAAACACACTGCATAGCATTATTTTTATCTGTATATGCTCCAGAATCTACTACTTCATACATACGGGCTTCTGGATTGTAATGAGTAATAATGTGACCCTTCCTTGATGCTTTATTTGGATCTGTAATAGGATCTTTGTTAACCCCGCACCATTTACCTCCTACATAAACATCGGATGTTTTCATGGCAAATGATACTGTATCCCTATTAACTTGTTGAAGAAGTGCCCCTCCCATACCAAACGTTATATTCTCAGAAGAAAAACCAAGCGATTTATATTTATTCAGAATATTTTCAATACTTGTTTGGTTAATTCCGTCTCCATATACAACACGTACATGGTTCAATACTTTAAATCCTTTATCATTAATAGATGATCCAAAATACTTATCTAAAAGTGTTATAGTCATAGCAGATGTATCAACAGGGTCTCCACTATCCGGACGGATTACAATAACAGCTCCAGATTCAATAACTTGTCTTTTTAATGATCCACACCAATAAGATTCTATTGCATGTTTAAGGTCATAACTATCACTAACACCCGCCACAACACTCGATTTTTTAGCATATATATCCAATAAATTCTTATACGCCTCCCCTTCATGTTCTTTACCCCATGCAGTAATGGTAGAATGCTCCGATGCCGGAATGCTATAAGATGGACTATCATAATTATAATACTCTTTTATATGTCTAATGGCCGATAATGTATCAGATCCTTTAAAATTAACAAGATGTGCCGATCCTCCAATTTCAGCGGACTCTTCACTAGAAACGCCCCGTGCTCCAAAATCATGGAGTTGAAAATCAGTAGAAAACCCACGAGATGCTGTCTCCACAGCATATTTGTTTAAAACCTGTTTGATATGCCAAGATAAAGTAGCAACTGTTGTGGGATACCATACTTTTAAAATTACCGTCTCAATAAATGAGACAATCCAAGGAACATTCATATCAGTTGATTCTACTGTTATAACAGGAACCCCAATAGGCACTACCGTCCCTTCTGGTAAAGCCGATATCTTAATTGGTAGCACACCCTTGTGCTCTCTTACAATATATTCCCAACCAGCTCTGTTAAATGGCACGCCATGATTTATTAGAATGGGCTCTGCTTCATTAATATCTTCCATAGTTATTGTCTTTGATAAATATTTCATAAGAATGGGTTGTAATCCAAAAAATACAATATTTTTGTAATCTCCTTTTCTTGGCTCAACATACGCAAACATCCCTTTCATATCTTTAGGATATTGATTAAAATGAGAATGTTTATAACTATCCACAGCTAACAGTAGATTAAAATTCATGTTTTTCTCCTTATGTCAATAAAGTTTTTTAATTATATCATAATGATCAGAATACATCTTATCTCTTATATTATCCAAATTACTGTATTTAATCCATATATAATCTTCTGCATCATCTCCCACTTTTATTTCTGGCTTATTTATGTAGTATGAGCAGAAACAATGAGTTATAATTCGCCCTCGCGGATCCCTATGGATCGAATCAAAAACAATAGGTTCATCAATAAAATCAGGAATAATGCCAATTTCTTCCAACATCTCTCTTTTAAATGCGTCTTTAATGGTTTCATCATGATTGATAAAACCTCCGGGAAGTGCATATAAATCTTTTCCCGGATAATTCTTCCTTTTTATTAAAAGGATCTCCCCACCCCCAGTAGTCTCCCATCCAGTGTATATAAGACCATCCACTGTTGAAAAAATAGGAGGATATTTTAATTGCATATAAGGACGCTTAAATGTAGTACAAAAATCATATTCATTTTTAAGATATACAAATTCTCGGGTACTTCTAAAATTCTCAAGAAATGTATATACATAATTCGGCATATATTCTTTAAGATAAATTATATTCCCGTAATTATATAAAGCATAACGAATATCTGTGGAATTTATAGATTGATTGTCTGTTTCTACATATTCTATATCTATGTACTGTTCCAACATTTTAAGATAGTAAGTTGTTGAATCCTTATCACATCCAATAATGGCGCATTTAGAACTATCCAAGAGCTTATAGAGTATTTCTTTTCCTATAGTAGCTAAAACTTCTTGAATCCATAGATCATCACTATATACAGCATCTCTAAGTTCGACTACATGTATATTGTTATCTGGATACATAGTTTTTATACAATTAGATACTTCTTCATATGTAAATGGATTCCTAAGAGAACGATAACTATTTGGTGTTCCCACCATAATAACAATCCTATCGGCTAACTCCAGTGCCCTATTAATTATTGAGATGTGTCCATTATGTAAAGGCTGAAATCTCCCAATGTAAAAAAGAATATTATATTTTTTAGCTTCCATATGGCCTCCATATATAATATAATTATGTAATTACCCTATATTTAATAATAGACCCTATACATCCAAATGTCAATTCGGAATACTCAATACATATCGGATCAATGGCATATCATCTACTTTCCATAGTCCATTAACAAGGGCGATTTTCCATAAAGGCCATTCCCCATTATATAAATCAACTTTCTTGGGCATTAATTTTTTAATATACGCATTCCAATGATATAATCCAGTAGAATTTACATAGTGAAAAGATGGTACAGTTGTGCCTTGAATAGTAAATCCCATTTTTGAATAACTATCTCCTTTTCCAAACCGAGTATCTGCAAAAGTTACCATCGTGGATGGTCTAGGAAGTGTATCTATAATATTTTTTATCAATCGACTCATCCCTCCCATAACACGGCCTCTAAAAGCTATTCTGTTCAATACAAATGTGGAATGGGACTGTTCTATGACAGACGCCATTGCATACCACTCTCCATTTTTATCCCGAAGTCCATAATAAAATGCCCCTGCACCAAATCCCTGTATATGCCACGTATCCATAAAAATACGAGCTTCAGATGCAGATGGATATTTAAATACAAGATCTCTGGCTCCTATAGATTTACCTATACCAGATTTAGCCAAAATACTATTTTTAATAGCTGACAGCCTTTGATCCCATTCAAAATCAAATGTCCATAAACTCTCCGGATATCTATTAGCCAATTGAATAATATTTATAGATGGAGGAATCCCTAACCGCTCTGAAATCCAAAATGTAGATAATACAAAAAGTTTCTTCCCATTGGGTAAGATTAAATATTCATTTTCTTTTTTTACATCTATACCCGAATCAATTAATTCTTTAAATGCCAAAGATGTCCCAACAATTGAATGATACCTAGAATTGGGATATGTCTCTCGTGGTCGCCATATATCCAATGTCTTATATTGTTTGGAAGAATTACACGCAGCACACGCTAAAACAACATTATGGGGCCAATTCGTACCCTTGGCGATTAAAGGTACAATATGCTCTAGTGTAGATTTATCTTCCATTGGAATAGAACAGTAAATACAGCAATTATCTTGCCATTTGTGTAGTTTATAAATAAATTGATTGGATATTTCTCCATTATTGCCATATTTTCGTGCATTGTATGCGGCACTATTGACTGCCTTCTTTTCCCGCCTTAACTTTCTTTGTTCTTTTGATTTTAACTTACCTTCTGGAGTATTTCTATATACTCGTGCACGTTCCCGATGATACTCTCTGACCTTATCACCATTATTTGCAACCCATTCTGCTTGTTGTTTTTTAACTTTTTCAGGATTGTTCTGCTTATACTGCTTAGTACGCTCTTTAACTTTTTCTTGATATTCTGGACTACTATAATATCTAGCCCGTTCTTTTAAACGGTGTTGTTGCTTATACTCTTCTGATCGTATAGTCCTATTTCCAGCTTCTCTCCACTTTTTTGAATTTTGTTTATTCTTTTCAATGTTTTTTGGGTCTGATCTATATTTAATACTATAGTCTTTATTTGCTTTATCCCGACACCCTAAACAAATAATACCTCCCTGTTTAATTTTTGGAAACTCTCCTACTTTTTTTATTATACCACAAACAGAGCACAAAAGTTCTGTTTCTTTTTTCGCTTCTCTTTTAGCCTTTCTTAACTCTGCTGAGCATACTTTACAATAAGATTGATACCCATCAGAAGCTGATTTATTATGATTAAATTCTGAAAACTCTTTATTCTTTTTACATACGGGACATAGTTTCATTAGATCTCTCCTTGGTTAGAAATTATTACCATAGGAGAATATTAACACGAGTAAAGATATTTGTCAATAACCTATGAACACAAAAAGCCCCTCAAACTGCGAGGGGCTTTTTACACCAATATGGAGCTATTTTGTTACAAATTCGGCTTCAAAGGATTGAAATCAGGTCGATTAGGAACATAATTCCTGATCAAACTGTGGAAACGGGGGATTTTTACCCTGATACTACCAATAGCACACACCGCCCAGGGCATGTAAAGGTTCTGAGCAAACAATTCAACCCTTGTAAGAGGTAAAAGGTACCTATAATCGAGAGCATCATCCCGCTCATCAAGATCGAGAAGGAATGTAGAAGCCGATCCTGGGATATGGGTATTAAGATCGACAAAAGTAGCGGCTCCAGAAGTAGGTGCAATCACATCTCCAATATATCTGAAAGCCTGTGCCGATGGTGTAGTGGTGTTATTATACCCAAGTCCCGAACGGAAAATTCGGAATGCTGCAGCATTGCTCGATGTACCCGGAGTAATAGTAAGAGTATAGGCTCCTCCAGATGGAATACCAGAAGCAACAGCAGAGAAGGTCAGAAGAGATTCATTCATACCGGAATCAGTTCCAGCCGCCGCATACATATAAACGCCGCTGGAAGCTACATAATCCGCTGTCCAATCACTACCGGATACTGTACCCGTAGAAGCGGCCACTGTAACAGAAGCAGGAGCTGTAATCGTGGAAAGAGCCGCATTGGTATTGCTTGTGGTATTGGTAATAATACCCTGAGCCGGAATATCTCGGGCTTCGATAAACAGATCGACAGGGAACTGAACTGTACCGAAACGAGTATTCATACCAACCAGATCACCATTAACCATTACCCCATGCGTAGGTCCTTGTCCAAACTGCGGAGTAGTAAGGTTATTAAGAAGCGTGGTGATGAGGGACTGAAGATCTCCTGCCATCGACGGAGGCATGAAGGCATGAGTGATGTGTCCGTAATTGTCAAAGCTGACGATCTTGGCCGCAATTTCATAGATAAAGTTAAACAGCAGTTGCTGGTTGGAGAGACCAGATGCAGACTGTGCAGTCGCATACTGCTGAAAGTCATAGATATTCGCCGTGGGGATAGCATTGGCGATACCTGTGAATTGTGAATCGTACAGGGTAGGATTGCCCCAATAGTTTGCCCAGTTAATAGATTTGAGCACGGTCAGAGCGGCGTTGGCATTTTCCTGATCCACAATGTCAACATAAGAATTCTGAGCCGCCAAGGCAACCGTAATGGCACGACCATCGAGAGCAAGTTTAAGAGTGATGTTATTCAGCCCGTAAATACCAGCCGAAGTATTCAACGTTCCAGAAT
>JAEHJW020008365.1_pt1 | contig 19841 bp, 14 predicted proteins | sample 9271431 | NCBI WGS metagenome assembly JAEHJW02 | reverse complement strand
CGCCTCGATGGTGGCATTGACTGTCTGGATGGCGCCCTGGGCTTGGGCGATCTTGGTAACTACGCGGGAAACATCCGGGGAGTCGATGCCATTGATAACCCTGATGGACCGAACAACGAGGTCTTTATCTCCCTGGTCCAAGAGTTCAGATGGCATTGTCTCCCCCCTGTCGTGATTATACCCCCAAGAGGCGCTTTTGTGGCAAGCGTTGGGAATGGAAGCAAACGTTCCAGCGTCAGAACTATCATGGCGAATCCGGTTTCTTGCCGATGATTCCGCCAAGATCGCCGTTTATGACTTTCGAAAGGTCTTTCATGGACTGAACGGGCATACCGGTGAACATTCCCGCGCCCTCAAGGCCCTTCCAGATCGCGTTGACGTATTCCTCCTTCGACACGTTGTCGAATCCCTGCATGATCCGGGACGCTGCGGGGAAGATGTCCTTAGGATAGGTCGGGGCTTGAAGTCCGGTGATGAGCTGTTGCGCGGTTCCGGTGACATTCAGGACCGAACCGAAGGGGATGGCGTCGAAGTGCTGGCCGAAGAAGGACCATATCCATTTCTTCCACTTCTCGTCGTCGGTTCCTCCATGGTCTCCCTTCGCGGCAAAGAGGAGGAAGCCCATCATGGAATAGGCGACACCGATCCCGATGGCCTTGGCTATCGCCCCGTTCTTCGCATAGTAGGGGATATCCGCGGTGATCTGCTGCCATTGCGTTCCAAGGGGCACCTGGAACTGGGTAATTATCTTCCCAACCTCTCCAAGGTTCTTGTAGAGGGGGGCAAGATCGGAGGGGTTGTAGGAAGGTTGGGTCTCGAGAAGTGCTTCGTCGGCCTTCGCCCTCGCGGCGTCTTCGGAGAGTCCGTCGAGGATGGCTTTGTCGTAGACCGACTTCCAGCCGGCGGCGTTGATCCAGCGCACGACGAGGGCCATGGGCGCCATGGATCCTTCCTGGGCCTTTTTGAGTCCCCGCTTGAGCTTCGAGTCGGATTTGACTCCCTGTATGGCCTCTTCGACGGGGTTCGCTTCGAGGGCGCGGAGAATCGGAGATTTCGATTCCGCGTCGCCCATCATCGTTTCCGTCTTCATAAGGAAGCGGATGGGATCTCCGAGCATGATCGTGAGGTTCTTCGCCATTTGAACGGGCGCATAGGCGAAGAAAGGGACCGGGTTCGTGATGATCTGGGTAACGATGGACGAAAGCCTCGCTCCGAGGACCGCGGTCGAATACGCTCCCCGCAATAACCGGACGGCCTGATCTGCCTCGGTGAGTTCCCGATACTGGGAGGGGTTTGCTAGTTCCGTGATCGTCTGGTTGATTCGCTTCTTCACGCCGTTCCCGAAGTTGGTGACGATCTGCTCCTGGACGCCTTTCGATGTCCTTCCTGCATAGGTGGCGTTCAATTCCCGCACGAGGGGGGTGAAGGCGATGAAGTGTTCCGTCCTCCTGACGGAATCCATCCATACCGAGAAGAGGTCATCCTTCACTTCCCCTTGGTTCTCGGGCGCTATCTTGATTCGGCTCTCGGTGAATCCCTTACCGGGGAGGGTGGGGAGGCCCATTCGACCTTCGAGGTCTGCCTTGAGGTAGTCGTTCAGGCTCATGGTGTCCCCGTCCTTCACGAGGCGCTGCATGGCCACATAGTGCTTAACCCGAGGAGGAGCGAAGTTGAATTCATGGATGGCCGTCTTTGCCATGGGGTCATAGGAGGCTTCCCAGTCCGCCGCGATGAGGTCATTGATCGATCGGAGTTCGGGCGTGAGGTTGGCGTCAATCGCCTCCTGAAGGATCTTCAGCTTGCGATTCCCGTCATAGAGAAGCGCTGATTTCGATACCCTGCCCTCGTGCTCCTTCTGATAGCGGAACATGTCTCGCCAGTTCTGACGTTCCTGGTCGGTGTACATATTCCCGAAGATGGCCGCGGCCCGCGAATCTTCATCGCGGAGCGCGAGGTCGTAGAACATGAGCTGGGCGAGATTGAAGGTGGTCTTGTCGGGCCGGAGTTCTTCGATCTCGACCTTCGTGTCGTAGAGCTTCTGGATGTCGACATTGGCTTTCGCCATGGCTTCTTGGAGGGGCTTAACCCGGCGATCGATGGCGTCTATTTCCTGTCGGCGGGCTTCCCTCGGTCGATCCACGAGGAGGAGGTGATTGATACCCTTCTTCATGTTGTCGAGGAGGTTCCGGTAGAGCCGGTGATCATCCCAGGTAGTGGTCGCCACTTTGTTTACTCGGCCGGCTTTCCTGACCTGTTTCTTCTGTTCCTCGCTCGTCATGGGCTGGGGCTCGACATAGTGCGTCTTGCTCTCGATCTCCGAGATGATCGAATCCTGATTCCCTCTTCTGACCGCCGCTTCCGTGGCCTTCTGGGTCAGGAGTTTTCTCCTGCCGATGGTGCGGAGGTCTTCTACCTTCTTGGCGAGGGATTCGAGGTCGGCGAGAGTAAGGGCCTTCGGGTCGTGCTTCTCGAGCTTCGTGACGAGTTTCTTCCCGAGAATCGCGGAGACGTCGGGATTCTCTTCCATGAAGCGGGCGAAGTCCTTCGGATCCCACGTTCCGATGATCGGGGAATCCTTCCCCGCGACGAGAAGATCCTCCGGGCCGATGACGAGGGAGTCTTCCACCTTCTGAAGTATGGAGCGGACATAGTCCTGAATGTCCCGAATCTGGACGATCTCGTCCCAATGGACCGTATTCGTCGAAGGCTTCCGCATGATGTCTTCGATGAGCTTCTTCTTGTGGAGGTTGATCTCCCGAAGTGCTCGTCGTTTCTCGGCTTGGGCTTGCTGCTTCTCCCGGAGAGAATCGATGGCGTTCTGAACGGCGATGGCTTTGTTCATGCGGGCTTCGCTCTTGATGCTCTTCAGGAGGTCGGCTTGCTCGGCTCGGATGTCGCGGATCGACTGCTCGTGTTCGAGTCGTTTTGCGCGGAGGGATTCTTCGAGAGAGGTGATCTTCTCGGCCTGGCTGTCGATCTTCGGCTGGAGGCGGGCGGAAGCGGATTGTTCCCCTTCGTGCCGAGCCTGGGCGGTCTTCCATTGGCGGATGAGGGACGAATCCTCCCGTGCCTTTGTCGCTCGATCTCGGACGTCCCGGAGTTTCCGATTCGTCGCAAAGAGTTCGCGCTCTTTGTCCTTGAGTTCCTGCTTGAGGTCGACGAACCGCCTCTCCTGGCGGCTCATGCCGGCATAGGCTGAATCAAGTTCCTTCGAGAGGGTGGCTTTCTCTTCTTCGAGCTTCTTGTTTTCCTCATCGACGGAGGCGAGAAGATCCTTGATTCCCGCGGCGTCGATCTCCCCCGATGCGATCTTCTTCCGGGTTTCCTCGTTGTCGAAGGCCTTGGAGAGCCGGATTCGGTCGGCGATGGAAAGACGATCCAATTTCATCGCGCGGGGGTCGGGGAGGGACCCTATCTTCCCTTGCCGGGCGGCAAGTTCCGCATTCGATCGGGCGATGGCTTCCTCGTTCTGGCTGAGTTCGGCCCAGATAGCCTTGTAGTCGGTCACTCCCTCGCGCATGAGGGAGAGGATGGACTTCCGCGCTCGATCGGTGAGGGGCCGATCCATGCCGATCCTCGTCGCGTTGTTCAGGATGGTCGGATGTACCTCGGTCTGGATGCGGGACCGAAGTTCCATGAGGCGTTCCATGTGGGCTTGCTCTTCGGCGTCCACGGGTCCGACGTGCTCATATTCCCTCGCTCCGGAGAGCGTGTCCCAAATCCCTCGAAGGAAGGCTTCAACTCCGCCTTCTTTCCGCATGTCCTTCAGGAAGGCCGCGTCGGATTCCTCCTTGGACATGGGCTTCGAATGCGCCTCGTCCCAAAGTTCTCGAATCCATTCGTCGCGGTTCACTCCCTTGGGAGTTTCGCCTTCCATGACTCCGGGAATTGCGAGAGAATCCGCAAACTCGACGAAAGCCTTGAAGTCCTCGAAGCTCTTCTCCTTGCGCGCTTCCGCCATGAGGTCTTCGCGGGAGTGATAGAGAATCCTCGGGTCGTTTCCGTCCCAGGTGCCGCGGTTGTTGACGCTCTTGATCTGGGTGGGGGAGAAGACGACATACTCCGTGCCGGTTCCCATGTCGGTTATGATGCCGTCGTGCCCCTCGTCCTTGGCTTGCCTTATCGACTGCGCCGTTATATCGAGGTACTTCGGATTTCTGATGCTAAGATACACCTCGAACGTCTTGGCGTATGGCCTCTTGATTCCTCCGTCGTATACCTTTTCTTCTCCACCGACCGTGTAGCGGACGGGATCATTCATGTATTCTTCTGAATAGGCTCGGGCGGTTTCGGGATTGTCGACAAAGTGTAGAGCACGACTGTCGTCAACATGGCCCAGTGTTCGCATGCCTCGGCGGCCCAAATCGAACGAATCAAATCTTCCATCGGGCGTTCCATGGTAGACGACGAGCGGCTTCCCTTCGGTATCGACGACCTTCGAGTCGCCAAACCACTTCTTGAAAGCCTCGGAATCGACTGGGTCGGCCTGGTGGTAAAGTTCCGTCGTCGTTTGATCCGAGGACACGCCGGGCGCTTTCGCTATAGGAGCCGGTGCCGCCCGTCCTCGGACCGCCTGCGCGTCTGCCTGCGCCATCGCGGGGGATTCCTGCACGAGGGAGTCGTAGGCCTGTCTGAGTTCCGGGGTGAGTTGGTAGCGGTCTCCGTATCTGGCCGCGAGGTGGGTGAACTCCTGAAGGTAGTGGGCCAGGGCCTGCGCGAGGCGCTGGAAGACGTTCCCGAGTTCGGGGGTCGGGGCTTTCCCCTCGTGGAGGTAGTGCTCGAACTGGTTGGCGAGGTATTCGACGTCCTCGCGTCCCCAGGTATCTCGAGACTTCCCAAGTGCTGATTCGAAGGCTTTGACCTGATCATCCCGGAGGTAGAGCCGTTCCGCAGCGTGGAAGAACTCATGGACAAGGGAAGTGAAATCAGTCCCTTCCGTGACCTTGATGAGGGCCTTCACCTGCCCCAGGTTCGCGCGAGAGAGGGTCTGGAAGTTGTCCGCTCCCGTGAACTGAATCCCGGTGTCCGATTTCCCCTGATTTAGGGCGGTTTCTCCGACGTGGACAATCGCTTCCCGCTCGAAAAGCTTCCCGAGCATGGAATCGGTGCTCTCGTTGTTCGCCTTCGCCATGGCATCGGCAAACGCAAGGAGCCCTTCCGCCTTGGAATTGATCTCCGGGTCGGGAATGTTGTCGGTGATCTGCCGAAGGAATTCGGCTCTCGTGAGGGTGTTTTGCTGGGCTTGGACGGTGTCGAAGGCCTTCTGGAGTGTCGGGTCTTGGGCGTCCAGCTCGATCTTCATGCCGGGGAACTTGCGCTGTATCTCCGAGAATACACTCTGGAAGAGGGGGGCCATCTCCTCGGGGAGTTGGACCGTCTCCCCGTCGGTTTCCGGAGTGGGATTGTCCTGCTGGTCGAGGGCTACGTCCCGGACCGACACGGTATCCCCTTCGATCGACAGTGTCGCGTAGGCGTGGAGTTGCTGCTGTTCGGGGTCTCCCACCTTCAGGATGGCGTCGGTTCGGATGTTGCCGTTCTCGTCCTGATGGTCTCCGAGGGTTTTCAGTTCGGAATAGGGAGTGACATCAGGGTTTTGGTAGACCGCCGCGAGGTCGGGCGAGGTTTCGGCTGGAGCCGCCTCCGGAAGAGGCTTCCCGGTCGCCGAGGCTTGCTGTTCTCCGATGGTCTTCTGGTGTTCGGCGAGCGTCTTCACACCGCGGGCGGCGCCCAGAGTGAAGAAGGCGCCCTGCCACATGGTGACGAAGGTGTTCGCGACGTCGTCGATAATGGCTTTCGAGTCCATCGTCTGGGCTTGCTGGTTCGGGAAGGTCTTGTTGTAAGCCTCCGCAGCGGCGTTCTGGGCGATGTCTCCTACAAGCTGTTGTACACCTTCGGTACCGGCTTCCCAGTTCGCCACGATCGCGGAGCGGGCCACCCCGGTCACTGCCGATCCGAGGGCCTTTACAACCGCCGGGTTCGCCTTTGGTCCCAGGGCGGCGGTGACGAGTTTCCCTTTGACGTAGTCGTCGAGGACCTTGTCCGTGAGGGAACGTTTGAAGTTGTCCACAAAGGCTTGCGCGGATTCCCCGGAAAGCCCGAGCTGGATCGCCTGTTCCGTGGCTTTTTGGGCCGCACTCTTCGAAAAGAGCTTCCCGAATACCTGCCCGAATTCCACCGATTCGATCGCGGTGTTGATCGCTCCCACGCCAACGGCATAGGGAAGGGCTTTGTCCGGAGGTATCCCCGCCTGAAACATCTGTTCCATCGCGGCACCCATCTCGAGCTTTCCACCGGTGGCGGCGTTGGAAGCCTGAAAGGTAGCGGCGAGTATTCCCGTTGCGACGGCGGCGCCGATCGGCGCGGTGGCAATGGTCCCGACGCCGGCTCCGGCAAGGGCCGATCCGACAGCAACGCCCGCGGCCGCGCCCGCTCCCACGCGCATGACATCAGAGGTCAGGGCCTGCTCGACCTGGTATTCCTGCTGGGAGATGAACGTCGCGATGTTCTTCCCGATTGTCGCGAAGGCTCCGCGCTGCACGGTGTCGGGCGAGGGCATGGCTGCCCTGAGTTCGGCCATTCTCCGAAGTGAGGATTCCCAGTCCCCGGAATCTATGGCCTTTGACCATTCCATAGCGAGTTCGGATTGCAGCTTGGTCGCCTTCCATGTGTCGGTGATGGCCTGCCAGTCTTCTTTCTGGGGTCTGTCCTTTCCAAGCCACGCCGAGGCGTAGGAATCGAAGTTGGAATAGATGGTTCCGGCCGGAATCTTCAGGGCCTCGGCCATCGCAATGGAACTCTTGACCTTGGCCCATTCCCCCATCGGGTCGTCGGAAGCCTTGATCGCCTCGGTGATGGCGTCGGGAAGGCTTCCAGGAGCGGGAAGGAAGTCCATCTTGGACGGCTTTTCGTCGAGAATGGACGCGGGTTTCTTGACCGATGGCGTGTTCGATCCGGGGATCTGGGCCATGATCTGGAACCCGTCTCCCGTTACCGGGGTCGAGTTGACGAGAGCGTCGGTCGGAGCGCTTTCGGGCACGGTGTCGCTGGGCTTCTGGTCGAGTATGCTCGTCACTTCTTGACTCCTACCGGCTGCAAGGGAACCCACGTATCATGAGCGGTATCGGCAATGACCCACCATTCGACATTCGGCTGAACCTTGTTCCCTGGGTGGTCTTTATTGTAGCGGGCGGCTTCTTCCGGAGAGAAGACATACGGCGTGTACTGGGTAGCGACCGGCTCCGAGCGGGCGCCGGCTATCGCGTCTTCCTTCATGCGGCTCGCTGATCGGGAGACGGTGAACACGAATCGGCCCTTCTGCGCATCGAAGTTGGAGTAGACCTGCTGGCCTCCTCCGGCAAGGTCGGTCTGGGCCTTTGCGGTGAATTGCTTCTGGAGTTCGTCGAGGTACCCCTTAAGCCCGCCCGGAGTCTTCACGTCGACTCCTTGGCTCTTGAGGTGTTCGTCGAGTCTTCCCATGTCTCCGCCGAACATGGGAAGAATCTGGGAAAGGTACTGCGTCATCGCTTCGGCGGGGTCGATATTGGCGACGTCCCGCTTGATGTCTCCGGGTAGGAATCCGATGGCTCCGACGCTCAGGTCATTGAGGCGATCGGCGACGAGAGGCTTCACGAGGAAGAGGTCGAATTTCTCCTTGAGGGCGGGACCGTCGAGTTTTTTCCCTTCCGGCGTCTTCGAGAACTCCGAAATCTGGTAAAGGGCTTCATTGATGTACTTCTCGTCGTACTTCCCCGGAAGGGGAATTGGTTTACCGTTCTTATCCTTGCCGGCTACCATGGTCTTCGCCTGATCCGCAACATAGGAAAGGGCGTCGTTGCTCTTCAGGTTGTAGAGGCCCTGTGATTTCTTGATGTCGTCCCCCGATTCGAAGATCGGGTAGTAATTCCCATCCGCGGCTTTGACCGACGAATTGGCGAAATCGGTAACGACCGAGTTGAAGTCGTTCTGGCTCTTGATCGTGATAGTCCGGTTCAGGCCGGTCCTCGGATCGGTGAGGGTTACGGATCCTGTGCTTCCCAGTATGGCGAGGTTCTTGGAAAGGGTGTTCCTTACGTCAATAACGTCTGTCGGGGCCGACCCTGAACCCTTCGGCCCCTGGAGTTCGTTCTTTCGGTATTCGATAAGCTTTTCGAGTTCGGTACGACGTTCCTCTTGCTTCGGCCCATTCCACTGTTCGTAGTTCACCCCATCCACGACGTATCGACCGTCGTTCGTATTCTTGAGGTCGGAGAGGATGGAATCGAGTTGATTCACCGAGACGGCGCTGTTGATCTGGCCGCGGAACATGGTGTAGATCGCGTCGTCGTTGTGGGCCTGATAGAGAGCGAGGATCTTCTGTTTCCCCGCTTCTCCGATGTCGCGCCTCGCGTTCGTGGCGGCTTGTGCCTGGGCGAAGGGGACGAACTGGTTCGGGGTCTTTGAAAGTTCGGTCTGCGTTTGCGCGAGGGCGGCGGTTTCGTTGGCCATCAGCGTCGAGGTGAGGGCGGTCCTGATCGGGTTGATGTCGTCGCTCGTGAACTTTGACCCGAGGGCCTTTTCCACTTCCGCAGGGTTGGAAATGAAATCGAGTTGATCCTGAACCCCGCCCTGTCCCTGCGCCAATTCCGAAATCTTGCGGGTCCGCCAACTGGCTTCCGTCTGCGCCCGGAGTCCGGGCAGTTTCGTCTTGTCCACCCATCCGATGGTTTCACCCTGATCGATCCAGTTCGTCTTCTGGGCCTTCCATTCATCCGCGGTGAGATTCAGATTGGTATCGATGGATGTCCCGGCTTGGATGTAGTCCTCTTGCGACTTCTGAAGCTGGGCCCTTCCGAATATCGCCGCCCCCTCCGTGTAGAGCTGGGGCAGGGTCTTTGCGGCCATTGCCTTGACGGCATCCCTGGCCGGCGCGAACTCGAAGTTGCTGGCGTAGTCTTCGAGGGCGCTCTTCTGCTGCTCGAAAAGACTGGGGATCGTCGAGGCGTCGAGATTGGGGTCTTGAAGGGAGGCCATGAACTTCGCGTTCATGAGGTCGATGTCCGACGAGGCCTTCAATTGGGCGGATTTGATCCTGAGTTGAACGATGCCAGCGGCGTCTTGAAGGATGTTGTTGGTTAGACCGACGAGAGCCTGGATCGGATCGCCCATTACAAACCTCCCATGAGTGCGAAGAGCGGATTGACCTTGGTTGAATCGGGCGAAGCGCTACTTCCCTTTGGCGCCATGAGAAGGGGGCTGACCCTTCCGGTGTTCCACCCGGCGAAAGAGAGGTCGAATTGAGGCGATTGAGGAAGCTGGACAGAGGGAATGGCGAAAGATGTCTGGCCTGTTATTCCTACTGAGCCGCCGGCCGGGCCAATCTGCAGAGCTGGCGTCGCGACTTTGGCTTCCGTTTGGAAGTAACTATAGTCTCCCGTCATCTGCGCATATTTTAGTTGCGGAGCGTCCTTTATGACAGTTCCGAGGTCGATTCCATCCAAACCTCCCTTCTTTGCCATGATGTCGAGGGCCCCGAGATTGGAATACAGGCTATACGCGGTCGATGCTGAATCGATAACAGCTCCGAATATGTTTCCGGCAAGATTGAGGTTCGATGCCTGCTCTCCGTATTTCGTGGCTGCGTCGGCGTATTTCGATGCCTGCCAGTCGTACTGGCTTTTCTGAGTTAGAAGCGATGTCTGGCGCAAATCTTCTGATTGCCAATTAATCTGGGCGGTTTGATCGATGGATACACCCCGCTGTTCTGAAAGTTGTATGTTCTGTGAAGTATTTTTCCACCAGTCCCTAAGCGTCCGCTGGTTTTCGTTTGAGGATGCTTCAAGGGCCGCATAGGGCGTACTTCCCGGTGCGGTACCCGATCCTGCGGCGGCTGCTTGCCCGGATGAATCTGCCTGATATGTATCGATTGCCGCCTTTCGAGACGAAGCGTTTGCTTGTGATACCTGAATGTCTCGTTGCGTGGCTTCTGCGGCGAGGGCTCTTCGAGATTGCTCCCATGCCATAGCCTGTTGTTGCTTTTCAAGATCTGCTTGCGCTTGGGCTTGAGCTGCTGCAGCTTCGGCGAACCCCTGCTGGGTTATGGCATCTTGTTGTGCTTTGGCGGCGTCTTTCTGATCCTGGATAGCTCCTTCCACTCCGGAAGCGAGCTGGTATCCCGCACCAGCTCCGGCAATGGCACCTAGCGGACCTCCAACTACGAATCCAATCACTCCTCCGGCCGCCACGGCGAGGTAGTCGAGTGGATTAGACCAGTTGAACGCCATATCAGCCTCCTATCTCCGTGTTCGGAACAATGGTCTGAATCCCGACCGGAACGGGATCGGAGGATTCGATGACGAGTTCGGCGTCGATACTCATGGGAATGTCGGTCGAAACCGGGAGCGGCCCCGTGTAGGGGCCCGTCAAGGATACGGGCATGGCGGGAAGCGTGGTGTCCTTGGAGTAGCGGAGAATGAACGAATAGGACCGGAATAGCCGGAAGAAGACCGTTCCTACCCCCTTCGTGAGCCCTTCCGTTTCCAAAGCCTCGATCCTGTGGGTCTTGAGATAGGACACGAAAGGAAGCCCCACCTGCACGGCGTCGGCCGTGGGAACGGTGAGTTGTCCCGAGGCATTGACCGTGCCGGTCGCGATCGTCTCAACACCCCCTACCGAATAGCGGTAAGTGACGAGCTGATTGGCGAGCCAGGGCACCGACAGGGTTCCCCCGGAAGAGAAAGAAGCCCCAGCGTCGAGATACCACTGATTCGTAAAGATGTCGTCCTCATTCTCCTGAAGTACCTCGATGAACCGCCTCGTCAGACTGTTGATAGTACGCTTGACGACGAAATAGACCATGTCCCTCGTTGCTCCGGGGACAATGCAGACGGACTCGATAGCGTCTCCGGAGCGGACTCGAATCCGATCCCATGCCATGATGCCCGACGACGGCTCCATGAGACATCGGATGGCGTCTCCCGTCGAAACGACGGCGAAAAGGGAAATGTTGGGCGACTGGGCGAAGTCAAACTGGACTATTCCGTCCTTGACCAGGTGTTCCGCTTGGGCGGTCAGCGGAGGTTGAAGGGCTCCTCCTCCGACGGCGAGTTGCCGGATGTGCCGTGAGGCGGGGGTCACGAACATGATCGCCTCGCCGACGAATCGACTCTGGATGTTTGCCGACCCGTACCGAGAGACAAGCTGCGCCTTGGCCTGCGTCGCGTTGGACTGGCCGGCGATAACCCACTCGGAACAGGTAGTCCCTACATAGAGGTCTTGCCCCCCGGCCATCCAGAGAATGGATTCATCCTCCTCGGTCGCGAGGATGATCCTGATGGCGTTCCCGGCGCCGATCTGCGTCGTGTCCTTCACCGTGTCGGCATACTCGGGGACGTTCGCGTCCTTCCAGTCGGAAGCGGAGACTCCATCCGTTCCCGCCGCGACGGCGTTTCGGTCGAGGACGATGGAATCCGCCGTATTGGAGACGACTTTCGAGCCGTAGGCGATGTATTTCCCCGTGATGTACTTGCCGACGATGCTTCCCGAAATGGCCGGCGAAACGCTCGAGATGGTCGCGCTTCCCGATGCCGCCGTTCCGACATAGTCGGTTCGGTTCGCCGGGGTCTTCTCGCTCGCCGTGTACTCGATGGTCTCGCAAAGGACGAAGTTGCGGAAATCCCACGGTTTCGAGCCCCAGAGGGTGTTCGGATCATTGATCGATCCGCCCATCCACAATCTGCCGGCAAAGTAGCAGACCGACCCCGGATAGTTTCCCGCCCCCATGAAGGGCCGAAGATCAACACTGATGCTCCCTTGATAGGAATAGGTCGTTCCCCTGGTCAAGGTCAGTGTCGAAGCGTCGGAAAACGTGAGGACGAGGGAGAGTTCCTGTTTCATGATCGATGAGAGCGTTTTCCCGTTGAAGGTTCCCGTCGCGGTGTAGGATTTCCTCGGGACGAGCCACGATCCCATCTGCTCCCAGAGGTCGTAGAGATCATAGGGAGTCGTCGTCGGCGCGGTCCACGACAGAAGGTTCCCGGCGAAGCTCTGGTCCGCCGAATTGTAGTCGAAGACCGCGCTCGTGACGGTTCCGGACTGCCATCGAAACCAGAAGGGCGGGTAAAGGGGATGGACGAGGTAGCATTCCCGGTAGGTCTGCGCGTACTTGATCTGGAAGAGATCGGCGGACGTGTAGCTCGATGGAAGGTCGACGTTCACTCCGGGGGCGGATTGAAGGAATCCCCCCGAAGTCGCGTCGATGAATCTGATGTGCCCGGCGGTGAGTTCTATGATGATCGTCGTCGAGGCATCGATCGCCCATGGGATGAGCCGGGCCGAGGCATCCGATCGCGTGTTCTGCACGTACTTCGTTCCCGGTCGCTTTGTAACACCCCCCAGAGTCCGAACTTGGAAGTTGGTGAGTTCCTGTGCTCCCTTCTGGTAGACGCCGAGATCGATGCGTCCCGCGAGGCGAGGGGATATTTCTCCCGCAGAAAAGTCATTCAGGACGGGGCGCATCGAAGGCATCTATTTCGTCCTCGCGGGAGAGCGATCGGTCCAGAGCGGCGGGGTCTCGTCGGGGACGCTTTCTTCCGAGGAAGCGAGCTTGGCGAGATTGAAGATGGCGGCGAATTCCCCCTGGAGGAACTGGGTCAGATCGGCCCGCTTGAGGAGCGGAATCGCGAGCTTGGACGCGAGGCGGAGGACGAAAGCGTCCCGGAACAACGGATCCCACGAGTCGGGATCGATGATCTGCTCGATGTAACGGATGTCGAGGAGGTTCGGCGTCCCGGCGGTGGTGATGGCGTTGCAGAGGATCCTGCGGGATGCCCCTACCCCTACGGTCTCGAAGAGGTTGTTCGGGTTGGCCCCGACATCGAGGATCTTGAGGATGACCGGGGAGGTAGGAACGGTGTAGGCATACTGGTAGCCGTTCTTCGGGGATGCGTAGGCCGCGTCTTCGCTGAGGCTGATTGCCTTCTGGGCGAAGTTGAACTCGAGGGTCTTGGCCTGTCGAAGGAGTTCGTCTCTGGTGGCAGCAAACGCCGCCTTGCATTGACGAGACGAGGGGGTGTCTTCACTCGTGTCCTTGATCAGGTCGGCGCCGATACGCGCCAGTGCAAGATTCGAGATCGTGGCCTCTTTGACCTCGAAACCGACATCCCATGCCGGCTGCGTAACGGCGGGCATGCTACTCCGCCTTCTTCACGAGGTCCTGGAGCTGCGGGTAGGACAGACCCTTCACCTCGTCCGGCTTGGCGAGCTTTTTCTCGATGACGATCTTTTCGAGTTCGTCGCGCGGGGGCGGACCCCTTCTACCGCTGTCGACTTCGGCGAACAGGCTGGCGTTGGCCTTGAGTTCCTCCGCGGCGACTTCGACGACATCGCCCTGCTTGAGGTCTCGTTTGAGGGCGTTATTGAAGTGGTCGAACTTGACCTGAACCTTGGGCATGACTGCCTCCGAAAAGGGGCGGGCCGAAACCCGCCCCTGGATGTCCAACTACTAGGAGTTGGAAAGGAAGGCGTTGAAGAGACCTCCGCCCGTGGGAGAACCGGCGACGGTCCACTCGATGCGGCTGTAGCGCTGCATTCCCTCGGGGAGAGGAATCTTGATGTTCGTGGTGGCCGCGAGGGTGATCGTGGTCGCCAGGGTGGCGTCCGTCTGGCCGAAGGTCGAACCATCGGCGCCGGACGTGAGCACGATCGTGATGGTCGGGCTCGTGCCGCCGGTGTGCGCGGACTTCCCGCGGATGTTGAGGTAGGTTTTGCGGTGGCCGTCGAGGGCGCCCTTGGCGCCGAGGTCGCGGTAGTCGGAGACGCCGGAGGCGGTTCCGCCGAGATCTTCCGAACCCGCCGTAGTGAGGTAGGCTTCTTGCTTGTCGAGGATCATGTCAGCCTCCTTTAGCTGACCGCGGACTCGGCGGTGGAGAGCGCGTCGTCCCGGATGACGGGGAGACCCTGGAAGGTCGGCATCATCCGGCCCCAGACGTTCTCCGTGGTGAAGTAGAGGTTGGACTTGGAGTTCAGCCTCTGCTGGATGGCGGTCATGACCTGCCGTCCGACGTAGATCGCCGCGTTGTCGAGGCCGGGGAGGTTGTTGATGACCTCGATGAGCGCTTCCTCGAAGGTGGCGGTGCCCTTGATGGCGGTGACATCGACGTTGACAAGGCGCTGGACGCACCTGTCATCGGCCACACCGATGCCGTAGGAAAGATCGAAGTACGACCGATAGCCGGGGTAGGGCTTGCCGTTCTCGTCGAGGAGGTCGACGAGGCCGCGATCGTTTTCCTTGAAGGTGCTCTCTCCGTCCTTCGGGTAGAGAAGCTGGGCACCGTCGAGGCCCCACTTGATGACGAAGACGGGGTAGAGGTTCGCGGAACCGGAAAGGCTCTTCACGTTGGCGAGCCCGAGGGCGTTGTACCTCGTGCAGAGGCCATCGACTTCCTTGGGGTCGGTGGCCGAGGAGCCGACGTAGAACTTGCGGTTGAAGTTCTCGAGCATGCCCCGCAGGTGGAGCTTGGTGCGCTCCGTCCTCCAGCCGACGGGATCGGTCTGCTTCTTGAGAACGCGCATGTCGATCTCCATCATGGAGCCGACGGATCCGAGCTGCTCCTTCACGGGCTTCGTGGCGACGCCTTCCCGGTCGTAGCCTTCGTCCAGGCGCATGAACTTTCCGGTCGGCTTCGAGACGAGCTGAAGCATCTCGTGGGACGTGAAGTCGTTGGCCTCCGACCAGAAGCCCTCCTCCATGATGGGGCGCTTGTCGGAGAACACGTCGATGATGTGGTGAAGCCGACCCTGGGGGTCGTAGCTCTTGAGAATCTCCGCCAGCGTGTAGGCGGTGTTGATCGTGAAGGGCATGGCGCCCTCCTTTGTTCAGTCGGGTCTACGCTTTCCCGAGATCCTTGCGCATGTATTCGTAGGGATTCGACGGCTGTCCCTTCGAGGTGACACCCGTGATGAAGCGATGCGGCCCGCGGGCCTCGCCGGCCGAAGCGATGAGCTGGAGGATGATCGGATCGTTCGCTGCCCCGATGTCTTCGAGGTGCTTCAAGGCTTCCTCGCCGCCGGAACTGGTCACGAACCTCCGGGCAATCTCCATCTTCGCGTCGTACTGCTGGCCCCAGACTTCCCGAAGGGTAGTTTCTCCATCCTTCATGGCCTGAGCTTTCGCTTCGTCCTGCTTCTGCTTCGCCGTCGCGGCCTGGTTGACGAGAGCCTTATGCAGTTTCTCGGCCTGGCGCGGAGTCAGTTCGGCAGAATGGAACATCCCCTTGATCATGGTGAGGTAGTCGGGATCGACCCCAGTGGGATCGAGCGCGTAGTCGCCGGCCTCTTTGGGTCTGCCGGCCCGGTCGAAAAACTTCGACCAGTCCTCGTCCTTTGCGTCCTTGCCGGGAAGTTCGAGGCTTCGGCCGAGTTTGCCCTCAAGCTCAAGATAGCTTTTTGCGATGCCCGCCTTGTCGGCGAACTTCGCGAGCCGCTTGTCAGCCCGGAGGGGCTCGGGAAGGTCGTTCATCCATTCGCGCACTTCCGAGGAACCCTTGCCAGATTCCGAGTTCTGGCTCTCTTTGGCCGCGTTGGTGTCCTGGTTGTCCTCGGCGAACCACTGGAGGTCGATGAGGGCCACGGACGTACGCTTGTCCATGAATTACTCCTCGCCCACACTCAGGGTGGGCTTTTCGAGATATGCGTCAACGAGCGTTGTTTCCAGCTCGTCTTCTGCCAACGGGTTGTCGGTGGGGAATCCACCGATCTTGTCGAGAAGGCGCATGCCGAAGTTGTGAAGGGCTACCTCCTCGGGGTTGCTGATCTGGGAGAAAACGTAGAGGTCGTGGAGAAGATCCCGCAGAACCTCTTTCCCGTCCGCCGATCCGAAGACCCGTCGATAGGCCATCGCGGTTTCGACTCGGGGATTGATCATTGCTGCGCCCCTTGCATTTTCTCGGCCGGCGAACCGGGCTCGGGGGCTTTGGCGAGGGCCGGATTGACCTTCGCTGCTTCAAGCTGGAACTGGGCCTGCTGCATCGCAGCCTGAGCCTGCGCTCGCTGTAGTCGCATCTTCTGGACGAGTCGGGGATCGAGTTCGGCGGACTTGGGCATGCCGTTCGCCGTCGCCGCGGTCAACGCGATTTTGTCCCAGTCGAAGTTGTCCAGCACGTCCGGCCGGGCCTGGGCAACCCCCATGACCGCCGCGGAACCCTGAAGGACTCCCTCGGACTGGAGGTATTGACGCTGTTTCTGCGCGAGGGGGCCGGTGTATTCGATCTCGAGATTCAAGCCCATGAGCGGCGCGACTTCGCGCGGAACCGGCGGGAGGCGCTTCGCCTGGTACTCGATCGAGAACATATTGTGGACGACGGGCTCGAAAAGCTCCTTGTTGATCCTCCCGATGGTCGAACCGAGGACCGCCGCTTTCTGGGCTTCGATGGCGTTGACCTCGGTCGCCGTGCGCTGCCGCGCGTCGGTGCCGAGGAGATAGGAGAAGAAGTCGGAACGGAAATGCTCGCGGATGATCTTTGCCCGCCGTTCCATGGCGTCGATCCCAAGGGGATACTGCGCCATTCCGGCGCCGTAGAGCTGTCTGACTTGGGCTTCGTTCATGTTATCGAAGTAGGTAACCTCACCGGGATTCTTCCGGATCCTTCCGCGCATGGTCCCATTCGCCATCAGGGGCGGATCGATGGCCTTCTGGGCAGCTTCCGCCATGCTCTTCGCTTGATGGTTGATCATCTCCACGTCATAGAGCGCATCCATCGCGGGAGAACGGCCGTATACCTCGTCCGAGTTCTTGCGGAACCTCCAGACGATGTAGGGGAAGAAGTCGTATCCGCCCTCGTCGAGGATCTTCGAATCCTTTTTCGCGTTGGCGTCGAGGAGAATGTAGGTCGAGTCAAACTTCCGGGTCTTCCCTGGCTCCACGGCATGGAGAACCGTGACCTTGTCGTCGGGATTCCGCTTCGCTCGGTCCTTCATCCGCTCTTCAAGAGAGGATTCGAACTGCTCAACAAGCTGGTCGAGGGTCATCTCGAAGCGGCGATAGATCGTATCAACGAGTCCCCATCGGTTCTCCGCTACGAAACACTCCTTGAGGTGGCGCGTGGAGAAATAGACCCTTCCGGAGGAAATATCCTCCTCCATGTACATAACTGCTGTCCCGAGCGAGCCGGCATCCGGGAAGGCTTCCCCGAGTGCCTCGTAGAAATTGGAGCGCTCAAGAGCGGAGAGGATGTGGAGCTGGCAGTCATCGAGCCAGGTGCGGAGGGGAGCGAAGTCCTCAAATCGAGGAATGGAGGGTTTCAGGCGGAAGAAGGGGATGGAAGCCGGCACGAGATGCCCGAGGAGTCCGTCCGTCATCAGGGTAAGGGCAGCAAGGGCGGTCCCGTCGTAGATTTCAGAGGCGCCTACTTTGTCGGGAGAGGTGGTGCGATCCCATCCGTTGCGGCGGGGGAAGACAAATCGAGTGACGTCCTGCCACTCGTCTTCCCAGACGACTCGCTCGTGTTTAAGCGCCTCGAATCGGCGGAGATACCTACTTTCGGGCCTGTCCGTCTCGTAATCCGTCATTCGGTCCTCTCAATAGCGAGTAGGGTGCCGGCACGACGAGATTATCGAGTAGCGAACTCGGTCTCGTTTTGGGCTTGGGAGAGATTCCTTTGCCCAACATAGCAAGTATCTCTTGCTCCATGCTCTAAATCTATGGCGCAACGTCAGACGCTTGTCAAGTATTCGCGCGGATCGTAGGGTTTTGGCTTGTCCTCGTCGAGGAAGTTCCGCTTCGTCGACCATGGACGAGAGAAGGATGCCCACCACATGGCGAGGGCAGAGGCGAGCACGAGGTCGTCATGGTCCCCTTCGCGGAGGGCTTCATAGCTCACGTTCTGAGCCTTCGTGATCTTCGGGACGAAATTGGCGAGTTCCTTCTCGAGGGCGCCGACAAGGGGGAGATGGCGGGACATCTTGAGCCGGTGCATCCCATACCAGGCTTGGAGCGCCCCCACGAGGTCATGCTTCGGGACGTGATATCCGATGATGTTCCCGAATTCGTCCTGCTCCGGGGAGACTTGCGAGCCTCCGGTAATCGTGATTGGAACGGGTAAGAGTCCCACGGCGACCATGATATCGACCACGGGCCGGCCGACTCCCGTCGCGTCCACGATGAGATCGCAACCTGCCGCGAGCTGGGGCGAGTCGATGAGTCCTTTGATCTGGGAGATGATCTTGTCGTAGGGGGTCCCGACCGGGGGGCGGTCGAGATGACGGAGCCGATAGATTCGATCCGTCGTCACTGTGCCCTCGTGACCGATCGAGAGGTCGTGCATGTCGGGCCGCGCCGTGCGGACGGAGCCCTCTTCGAGGATGGCGATCGCGGTCCAGTCGCTCATACGTCCAAGGTCCACGCCCATGATGTAGGGATTCATTGCAGTCCTCCGAAAAGCGGTTGGATGTCCTCCAAGTCCGAGACAAGGCCTTGCCGAACGGGGAACAGGGGGTCGATGTCATCTTCGAGAGAGGCCCGAACGGCGTCCATGTCGAAGAAGCTCGATACGGAGTCGAGGAACTTGGTCTCGTATTCTTGGGCATACCACCATGGCCCGAGAGATATTTTCTCCTCGGCGAGGAATTCGCGGGAGATATGCGGGCATTCGTCCGCCGTGACCATGTACTCCTCCCATGAGGGATCATGCCGCTCCCATTGCTCATAGAACCATCCGCGCTTGCCGAACGGGGTGGACATGACGATGAGACGGGCGCCGTGGGAAAGCATCGGGCGAATGGCTTTGTAGTCGTCGTCGGAGACGAACGCAGCCTCATCGATGATGATCAATCGGGGATTGGTGTAGCCGCGGATGTTATCGCCCTTCGCAGGGAGAGCCACCACTCGGGCGCCGTTCGGGAGTTCCAGGGATGTTTTGTTGTCCTCGGGCCAGCGGGCGAGTTTGGAGCGCTTGAGATAGCCCCGAATCTTCCGGAAACACTCTCGGGCCTGCCGCTCGACGGGAGCTACGACGAGGATCAGCCCCGGCCCCGAGAGGGCTTCCGTCGCGGCTTTGGCGGCGACCGTCGTCGTCTTGCCCCACTGGCGCGAACAACAGACGATCATCCGCTTTGCTTCAGATATGACTATTCGGGACTGGATGTCATCCAGGGTGTGGCCGAGGTGGAATACGTCATGGATCCTCGAAACGGGGTCGGCTATATAGAGGAGTTCGAGGTCCAAGGTCAGTAGGTTATCCTTGACGGGCCTCCTTCCGCTCCCTGATCGCGGCGACGAGTTCGAGCAATACTCCCGGATGGTGCTCGCGGAGCCATCCATAAAGGAATGATGCCGATACGTCATGACGGCTTGCGTAGACCGCTTTGATCCTCTCTTGGGCCTCGTAAATCTTGAGCATCGCCTCCATGTTCTTCCGGGACTCGGCCATGGCCCAAAGGACGGTGTTGGTGTCGTTCTTCTCCTCGGCCTTTTCGAGGATGGTTTGGCTCTTTTCCGTGAGGGCGACAAGACGCTCGTAGGCGTCGAGGCTCTTGGTCTCGGCGGGGGGCTCGATCGCGACCTCTCTCGACGAGGGAGGCGGATAGGCCGTGATATCCGGGGGATGCGTCACCGGCCTATCACGGTGCTTGAGGTGCCGGCAGAGCGCCGGCTTTCCGAGATTGTACTTCCGAGCTACCGCCGCCTGCGTCGCCCCCTCGTCGATCAACTTCTCGATCATGAGCCGATCGGGATGGCTACAGATCAAACACGGACGGCCGATTGCCATGCGTCTAGTCTACCATTTCGCAACGGCATTTCGCAACGTTTCGCAATTCGACTCTATTTCGAAATGATCGTTCCGGCGCCTGAACGATTTCCTAAAAAATAC
>JAEHJW020003488.1_pt1 | contig 19848 bp, 31 predicted proteins | sample 9271431 | NCBI WGS metagenome assembly JAEHJW02 | reverse complement strand
CAGACAAGCAAAATTACAATTCTTAATGAAAATTTAATTGACTTTTGGGAAAAATATGCGATAATAAAGGTATAGGCCATAGTTATGCCCTTTAGTGTCCTAGAGGATGAGCACTGAATGTGGTCATCCGATAGGGAGCAAGGCAGTCGCCCTAGTGCTCATCCAAAAGGGTAGGCAACGTAAGGGAAAAGCGTAGCGTTCCCTAGGTTGGAAAAGAAATACAAAAGTAAATAAAATCCCTAACGGGATTAAAGAGCAGCATAAAACAAAAAGAGTTTAGAGAAATGCTGCTCTAAAGATGTTTTAGTATATTCTTATTGTCTAAGGATTTCTCTCGAACCAGGGGGGATTCCCCCCTACGTTCCCTCCCCCCTTTAGAAGATAAGTGTTATTCAGTCTCTGTCTCTGTGAAACAAGAGCACCCTGCGGGAGTGACAAGGGAAGTGACAAGGGAAGTTGCAGGGGAAGGAGCCATCTCCAACAGGAGTGTCCCTTGCGGGGGGTGTCCCTCGCGGCTGCTGTCTCCAGCCATAGAGACAAGATCAAGATCATGTTCCCATGTATAGAAATACGATCCTTCAAGCGTATATGCCCTCTCCACACCTTCCGCTGATGCTGTGATGGGATAGGCTTCACTTGGAGCGTACATACGCACGAAGTGTGCCACCTGTCCACCTCTTGTCACAGCAGGATGCCCCAATTTGAATTTCTCTAAATCAAACATTCTTATCCCTCCTCCTATTCATTTTCACTTGTGCCGCAGGGAGCGAATGTCGTGAGCTTCCCATCCCTGCTTCCATTGCTATTCCCCTATGTGTCCCCCATAATGGGGCCACTCGTCGTCATCCTTGTCAGACGTGTGCCCTAAGAGATCAAAAAGAGATGCAACACCCGCCATTGCCACCGATGATAAGGCAATCGAGACACTCAGCGCCTTTACAGCACTCTGTGGGAATAAACTCTCCCCTACAACACCAGATGCCACAACACACAGAACAAAAATAAACATCTCTAGCTTTTGCATCTCGCCCTCACACTTGGAATACTCGTATAAAAGTATAATTCGTTGTGTCTCCCTTCTCAGGGGAGACCAAGAAAGACACCACTCCGGCAGGTGATCCAATCATCACCATTGCACTGACACCATCAGGGAGCAGATGGAAACGTGTGTCATGTGCTCCATGCTCTCTCATCTTCTCGCAAAGCTGAGCCAGCTTCTCTGAAAATACTTTCTGTGAAAAGGCTGTGCTCATAAGAACGTCCCCTCATAAATGTCAACAGAGGCTCTGGCGATTTGTCTCCACGTCTGGAGAGACATAATAATACCAATGGCCACGAATGTTTCTGTATATGTGGTGGTGTAGCCAAGATACTTCATGCCAAACGTGATTGGGACAGCCATCACTGCTGCAATGACGGCCTCAGTCCCTAGCGCCCCTCCAACACACAGAGTTGCAGCACAAAGCCCTTGGATGGTGAGTTTCATGGCGCTTCTGGAATTATTACGGGTGAGACACATAGGCTTCTCCTGCTCCCACAGCAATCCAGAAAAGGGACATAATGTACACGACATTATCAGGCGTGACGCTCCCATTTCTGGCCAAGAAGCAGAGCAGAAAGAGAGATGCAAGCCCAATAATGAGCATCTTCATTGCAGATTTAAGATAATGTTCCATGATTTTCTCCTTGTGTACTGATTTGCAATTTTAAGCAAGAGACTTCTTCGTCTAGCTTGCCTACAGTTTTTCGATACTCTGTGATGAGATCCTTTTGGCGATTAACATAGTGAAGAATGTAGTCAATGTGCTCTGAAGCAACACACTCTCCCTCCATCAACAAAGCAAGCGTATCATAGATGTTGGGCATTGTCAAGCCCTTTGTTGGAGACATCGGGCGACACCGAGAGGATGTAGTCAAAATCAATCTCTTCGTTAGGATACACGAGGGAATCTCCTCCTCTACTCTTTTCAGCAACGTCTAGGCACTCTTTGGTGTGTTGTATCTGTCCTTCAAGAATTGCCAGTTGGCGCGTCTTTCTCCACCAGTAGGCTTCAATAGCCTCTTTTGGTGTAGGGTAGGCCCATTTCTTCTTCCAAGAGAGAATCACTAGCTTTTGGCCCTTGTTCTTTCTGTTAAACTCTTTCCAAGTAGGAAAAGTTCCTAAGTAGACACCAGATGGCGTTGTGTGGAGAACAAACACTTTATCGAGAATAGGGCGACAGCCTCCCCAATCGCATACACGCCACCAGACATCTCCCACTTTGTGCTCATGCATCACTTTAGTGCTTCCTCCTGTTCAAGTAGCATATCCTTCAATAGTGCTATTTCAGCATCCCTCTGGGCTATTAGCCTCTCTAAGCTCAAGATGCTCCTTTGATAGTGTTGTATCCTATCTCTGTCACTCCTCACTTGACAGAAGGATTCCATCACCATCTCCCTGCTCACTTGCGCCCTAGTGTCACGTTGTGACAGAAGGAGCAACACTTCATAAGCTATTCCATAGGGACATGGAACGACAGGAGTTCTTTCATCAATAATTTGTGATGTCATCCTCATCTCTCCACCCCTTAAATGTAGGGAAACGTGGTAGATTCTTCTCACCATAGGCAAAATACTTGTATGTAAGCACTTTTCCTACTAAGTCTTGACGAATTTTCCAAAATTCCACCCTTTCCTCGGCTGTAAAGCCTCCGCCTACATCAAATTCCTGTCCTTTTCCGTTTCGGACACGGAAGCCTCCAAGTGTTCCCTTCGGGACAAGGCCGTCTTTAGCCATACTGCGCGCTGTGTGTCCCTGTTCGTCCTTCTTGGCTTCATTGGTGTTGTGCATTTCCTCATAGGAACCAATAACTACAGCCTCAGCGTCGCTGAAACGCTTGATTCTCAGTAAATAAGCCTCTTTGAGTGTGCTTCTCCCCTCTTTGTAGGGAGAATTAGGCTTCCTCAGCATCACCCCCTCAAATCCAGCCTCAAGAGCCGCCGCTTCATACTCCAAGAATTCATCATATGTGCTCAGCATCTCGGACTTGAGGGGTAACACCCCTGCATCAAAGTTGGCATACTCAGGGAAACGCTCTTTGTAGGGAAGTCCTGGCTGTCGAATGTCATCAAATATGAAGAAGTGTATTCCACTTTCGTCCATTCCCTCTGGAATTTCTGTTGAATTACAGAAAGACGTAGATAAGTTATATACATTAGAGGCACTAGGAGGGCCATAGATGAGTTCTCCATCCATTCCCTCAAACTGAGCAAACTTCTTCTGTACAGCCTTAGAGCGAATAGGCTTCCCACTATTGCTTGTCACCACACCGTGTCGTACAACACCACGTATGCCATCCAGCTTTACTGAGGCAAGCATTGGCCAAGGCAAAGCCTTAATTTGTTCCTCTGTCAGAGCCTTCTGTGGAGGCTTCATAGGCTTAAAAATATTACTCATTCAGTTTTCTCCCTTCTGTGCCAAATACTTCATCCCACTTGGTCATTTTTTCATAAAAGCCCTTAGCAGCCTCCTCTTGGAGGCGACGAAACCTTTGAGCGTCCGAAAGCTCTTGCGTAAAGGCCAGCTTTTCCGACAAGATTCCGATGGCCACGGCGTACCCAATAGCCTCTGTGAAGTCTTTTGATGTAAATTTCACTTAGTCCCTCCTCCTTTTAGTCCTCCACACTAATTGTCACTTTTGATCCCATACGAAAGTCGGCGTATTTCTTTGCCTTTACCTTCAGAACCACCCGTACCCCATCCTCATCCCTTCCATGCACCTCTGTTTCGTGCCTGCCAGCATCCTCCTCGTATATCAATCCTGTTACTGTGAAAGACAATATCTTTGGTGTATCCTCAACAAGCATAGCTACAATGTCCAGCATGGAATCAGGCGGATCCATATACACTTTACCAGTGTTGGTGACATTCCAAGATCCACCAGTATCTGCAATTACACGAACAAGGTACTCTTTAGCTCCTACCCCTGCATATTTAACTCGACCACCCCATGCCGTTATACCAATAATCCCTTTCTTAAATGCTTCCAGATCAAACCCTTCTTTTCTCACAATCGCCATAATTCCTCCTAAATTGTCCTAATTGTGTATTTCCCTTTCCCGAATACAGCATCACAAGACGCTTGTGCCTTCTGTCTAGATCGTGTCTTGAAGAACACGTAGTCTCCTAGTGCGTTGATGATAAAAAAATGGGAAGGAGCCATCAGGCTCCCTCCCTCGTCAAGAAGCGTCTTTTGTGTCTCCATCTTCACCGTCGTATTCATCCGCTTCTCCTGTTCTAGCCCTCATAGATACAAGTCTACATGTGATTTCATCAGATGTCAAGTAGAGTTGCTTCCCCCTCGCTATATCAACAAGATCGTCTTTAGACAAAAACCCATGATAGATGTACGACAAGATGTTGTTGAAGTGTGCCTGATAGGACACCATAGCGTCAACATTGTCGCTGTGCTTCCCATAGAGACCATAGCTCACCTCATGGACGAGCATATGGGCAAAAGGCCCAACTTCCCATTCGTCACAGGCCAAGAAGATCATGGATGCAGCGCTGGAACAGTCACTGTTTATGATCCCTTTCACGGTTGCTTTGCACTTTTTGATAGCGTCGTACAGTTCAAGAGCCGTGTTTAAGTCGCCGCCTCCGCTACTAATTTTTAGGACGACCAGATCATCCTCAGAGCAATCTTCAAGGACACCAAGGACATTTGTGTAATCCTCTGGCGACGTAATTTCTCCATACAAGTAAATGACATGCTCCTCAGTACAAAGGGATATTGTGTGAATCGTAGTTTTATTTTGCAAATCATCGTGTTCCACCCGATCTTTCCTCCCTATTAAATGCGATAATCCACCGTTTGACATCATCACTTCTTACAATATCATTTGGGTCATTAAAGTCCACAATTCCGACAGGAAGTGAATGCCTCTCGGCAACGTCCTTCAGATAACGAAGGCCACTCTTTTCTTTTAGTTCGCTTTGGCTAATGTCTCCTGCCAAAACAATCTTGGCATTCTTTCCAAGACGTGTCACTACTTTCTTAGCCTCGTCCACTGTAATATCTTCCGCCTCATCACAAACAAGCCAAGCATTTTCAACAGAAAGTCCTTTGATTGTTTCAAGAGGCTGAAACTTGATGCTTCCACGCTTGATGTAGATTTCAACTCCGCCTGTGGTAAGTCTTTGTTTCAAGATGTTCATGACAGGCTCAAGCCATACGGCCATCTTTTCTTCTAAGGTGCCAGCAAAATATCCCAAGCTCTTAGAGTTTGAGATAGCAGGTCTGGCAAAAATAATTGAGTCTATGCGTCCAAGACGCAGAGCGTCTGCTGCCATTGACACGGCGAGATAGCTCTTGGATGTTCCTGCATACCCTGTAGCAATCACAATGTTATTGTTTGTTATTGCTTCGATATAGGCTCTTTGCTTCTTGTTCATAGGACGAATAGGGTCTACCTTGATAGATTCTTCCCTTTGCGCTACAAACTTCGGCTTTGGTTCCTGTCTTTGTGCTTGTCTGCTCAATATGCTCTCCTACGGCACAATACTGCCCCTAAAACGCTCTTAGAGGGCTTTTAAGCCCTGTCAGAGCTGCTACCCGCTACCCTACATGCCCTTAAAGGCTCTAGGCGCCCTCTTGGGCCTGTTAGGCGCTCCTTGCTGTTCGTCTGGCAGGGCTTCTTGATCACCGCCAATGTCGTCCACTTCTCGCACAAGCCCAACAGTGAAACCGCCGAAAGGGGATGCAATGGGGTAATCGGCGTTGTCAGGCTCATCTTCGACAGCGTAGCCATCGTGGATGGCTTCTTGGACACGGAGCAAGAATTGGTGTAGCTCAAACTCTCTCACGTATGTTTTTTCAATCATGGTTTCTCCTCATAGGGTTTCTGACACAGGAAAATACTCTTGTGCTCTATATTGATTATACCATGCTTCTGCATCTTGTCAAGCGGAGAGGGATTTGTAAAGATTTGTAAGGACACAGAGCCAAAGGGCTTGACAAACTGAAAACACATGATACAATAAGATTATATTCTGCCGAAAGCCCTATAGTATATTAGAGATACTATATACACTATAGGATAACTATATACACACTATATATACACTATATATATACACACTATATATACACACTATAGTGACACTATAGTATTACTAATAGGATTATTATACTTATAATATATCTATAGTAATATACTATATAAGTATTATATACTATATAAGTATTATATAATATATTATTAGATTATATGTATTAGGGTTTTACTATAGTACATTAAGAGAATATACTTATATTAGATTATATGTATTGTATATTCTTATATGTAGTATATTACTAATAGATCACTATTAGTATTAGATCACTATTAGTATCACTAGAGGCTAATAGATAAATAGATGGTGTTAGAGATAAGCATTACAGAAGGATTAAATAATTGAGATGTGTAGCTTGTAATGAGATGCTTCCTGAAGTTCTCGGAAGAAAGAAAGATGGGTCAGATGAAGATCTGTGTCCCAAGTGTAGGTTTTATGCTCTACGCCAAGACCTGTATGATCCTAAGCAATATCAGCTAGAGGGCTTGACAGACAGAAGCAAGCAAGGTAGTATGTTATCAGATCAGTATGATTAGTGTCAGATAGGTGTACATAGGGTAGACCTAGTGTATGTGTCTATGTCAATGGAGAATTGATAGTATGAAAAAGAAATATGATGTAGCTGTATTCATTGGTAGGTTCCAGCCTTTTCACAATGGACATTTAAGTGTAGTGTTGAAGGCTAAAGAGATAGCAGACACTGTGCTAATTATCATAGGGAGTGTTGATAAGCCAAGGACATACAAGAATCCCTTTTCTTTTGACGAAAGAAAAGAAATGATAGAGAAGTCTCTACGCTACCCTCATGGAATAGAGGTTGGGAAGGATTTAGTTATACGAGGGAATGTAGACACTATTTATAACGATACAGCGTGGGCCACTCGAATACAAGAGATTGTGTCTGATACAACACAAAGTAATAATGTGTGTCTTATTGGACACAAGAAGGATGATAGTTCTTATTATCTTGATATGTTTCCTCAATGGCACTTAGAGGAAGTAGAAGCAGAAGAATATGGTCTGAGTGCAACAGAAATACGTGAAAAGTATTTTAGTGAAGAAGGGCTGTTTTCTGGTGTGAAAGTGGATGATCCTATCCCATACGGTGTATTCAACTTTTTGACTAAGACGTTCGATAGGGAAGCCCATCAGCAGATTGTGAAAGAGAGAAGATTCATTGAGAACTACAAGAAACAATATGAAGATAGTCCCTATCCTCCTGTGTTTGTGACAACAGATGCTATTGTGACGTGTTGCTCTCATATCTTACTCATAAGACGTAAGAGTGAGCCTGGAAAGGGCTTGTGGGCACTCCCTGGGGGCTTCTTAAACGCAAATACAGACGCCTCACTCCAAAGTGCTTGTATCCGCGAGTTGAAGGAAGAAACAGGAGTTAAAGTACCTATTCCTGTGTTAATAGGTAGTATCAAAGGAAGCCATTGCTTTGATGCTATTGCCAGAAGCTCCAGAGGAAGGACAATCACACACGCCTACCATTTTGACCTAAAGGATAAAACACTCCCAAAGGTGAAAGGGATGGATGATGCTGAGAAAGCTAAGTGGGTGGCACTTAGTGATGTTTGTAGTAGAGAAATGTTTGAAGATCACTATGAAATAATCAATTATTTCACGGGAACGCCTATTCTTAATTGAATAGATCAAGAAAGAGGATAGACCTCTTTTATTTACTTAATAGGAGATATTAAATGAAAAAGTCAATTCTATTGAATGTTGATTCGTACAAAGTGCTTATGGATAAGATGTATCCAGATGAAATCACAAGGGTATATTCCTACATTGAGTCTCGTGGTGGTCATTTTGACAAGGTACTATTCTTTGGTTTACAGATGTTTATTAAAGAGTACCTGAGTAAGCCAATTACGCTTAGTGATATTGATGAAGCTGAAATAGTGTGGAATGCTCACTTTGGGGATAGTGTCTTTATGCGCGACAAGTGGGAACGCATCGTGAATAAACACGATGGGCGCCTGCCATTGATTATTCGTGCCATTCCAGAAGGAACAATGATTGGTGTTAAGAATGTTCTTGTGACAATCGAAAACACAGATCCTGCGTGCCGCTGGCTTACAACGTGGGTAGAAACTGCATTGCTTCGTGCTGTATGGTATCCTACCACAGTAGCCACACTGAGCAAGCATATCAAGGATATGATTCTTAGCTTTCTTGAAGAAACCGGAGATCCATCAGGAATTGATTTTAAACTACATGACTTTGGAGCAAGAGGAGCTTCTAGTTATGAAACATCTGGAATAGGCGCTGTCGCCCATTTGGTGAATTTTAAGGGGACAGACACGATTGCTGGTGTTCTGTATGCGAAAGAATACTACAATGAGCCTATGGCTGGCTTTAGTATTCCTGCAAGTGAGCACAGTGTCATAACAGCTTGGGGTAAAGAAGGCGAGGCAGATGCCTACTACAACATGCTACAGAAGTTTGGTAAACCTGGAAAGATATTTGCATGTGTCTCTGACTCATACGACATTTTCAATGCCGCTGAGAATTTGTGGGGTGAATCCTTGCGTCAAGCTGTAATCGACAGTGGAGCCACTGTTGTAATTCGTCCCGATAGTGGTGATCCCGAGACTGTGATTCATGCTTTACTAGAAACACTCGGTAAGAAATTTGGTTACACATGGAATGATAAAGGATACAAAGTATTAAACCATGTACGTTTAATTCAAGGAGATGGTGTTAATTATAATGCTATCCAAGGTATTCTTGGCTTGATGAAGATATACAAATGGAGTGCTGATAATATAGCTTTTGGGATGGGAGGAGCTTTGCTGCAAGCAGCCCAACGAGATGATCAGAAGTTTGCTATGAAAGCATCTGCTGTATTTGATCGTTCTAGAGGAGAATGGATTGGGATAGCTAAAGATCCTATTACGGACTTTGGGAAAAAGAGCAAACAGGGGCGGGTTACTTGTTACCTTGATGAATCTAATGGATTATACTATAGTGATATTGAACAAACCACTAAAGGCGCTAAAAGAGATGCTTTGGTCACTGTGTATCATAATGGATTTCCACAGTCACAGAGCACTTTTGCTGAAATTAGAGCAAGAAGCAATAAAAAGTAGTTGACAAATGCAATATCCGTGGTATAATAAAAATATAGGGTAGAAGATTTGTTAGGAGACACAGAGATGTCTGAAGGGAATAAAAGAGCACATACTGCTACAGGAAGGCCAGTGGGGAGACCTAAAGGCAGCACCAAGCATGTTACAAAGACATCTCTGCTCTTTGTCTTGAAGAATTTACAGAAAGATCTTGACAAAGCTGTTGAAGTGATACATAATGCTATTCATGGTACTGATCAAGTGGTGGCACTCGCCAGTGCCAAGTGGCTTATCCAGAATGTTGTGGTAGTAGGAAAAGAGTACGAAAGACCAGACGTTAAGGACGAATCAGACACACATACAGGAACGTCTGCCCCTACTCCGGTTGTTGCATTTAATTTTTCAAAGAAATAGTTTGTTAACAGAGTCTCACATTGCTCGTTTAGTTAAGTAGGTATAACGGTGGCTTTGTAACCCATTGTCCTTGGTTCGATCCCAAGAATGAGCACCAAACTTTATGTTCTCCCCTCTCCCGAAGGGACGTAGGGTCGGATGTCGCCCTGGATGCAACGTCCTAAAGGCATCCACATTATTCAGTCGTCTTGGAAGCAACGACTAGAAACTAAGTGCTTTCCGTGAAACAAGAAGGATACCTACGAAAAGGGTATGCTGGAACCTAACCAGCCCTTTCAAAAAAACCCGCCAAGGCTATGCGCGAGAGCGTATCCTCAAACCGGCGGGTTACGCTATTATAGCCTGCTATACTCTGTTTATACTTGAGTATAGCCATTACTTTCGTCGGGATGGTGTAACGGTAGCACAAGTGTCTCCAAAATACTTAGTCGGGGTTCAAATCCCTGTCCCTTCGCCAAATATGTGAGAAAACGCAGAGATAGCTACTGCGTAGCAGAATTACCGACCTGTACCTTCTTGGAAGCATCACCCACTCAGTGATGCGCTGGTGCTGAAAAGCAATAGTGGCGTATCTATTGCCTGCTAAGTTGGAGAACGAGCCAAGATTAGCTCTGGCCTCACATTTTATTCTAGAGTAGCTCAGTAGGTAGAGCGATGGATTGTTAATCCATTGGTCATAGGTTCGAGTCCTGTCTCTGGAGCCAAATTAGTTGGAGCATGGTGTAGTAGATTAGCACAGAAGGCTTTGAACCTTCTAGGTTGGGTTTGAGTCCCGATGCTCCTGCCAATCAGACCATAACATTCCTACTTATGTAGGCATTGTTGGGGTGTTGCTCGTCCAATACCCTCTTTAAAGGTGGCACAACCAGATTGAAATTGGCACCACCATCAGACTGACAACTGTGCTGGAGCAATACCAGCCGCAAGTGGTATCTGGATATGCAGTAGACAACACCCTGACCGCTTAGAGTTGCGTGACAACACGCAATGCTGGCCTCTTACGAGGCGACGCGCACCGACAGGGTTCCTTATTCCTTGGGGTGAACATGCAAATATCTTCAACAGGTCTGATAGACACTCCTGATAGCAACTTGTACACACTTCAGATAGTGCAAGGGGCTACATTTCAATTAGTTCTGTCTGTGTCTGGCGTAGACCTAACAGGGGCTACTGCTGATATGGTGTTTGCCACTAATGTTGTGACACCACAGATTACACCGTATAACACAATCCTCTCTATGGACACGGTTCTTATCAACGGCGTCCTATCTGAGCAGTATACGGTGGTTCCTGGTAACGACAATGTTACAAATTACACATCTGTAATCACAAACGTGTTTGAACCTACAACGACCAATGGCGGCATTGTTATCTCTGTTGTGACGCCTTTGACAAATCAAACGCTCACCGTAACACTAACATCTGCTGCAACACTCACACCTGTCGTTCTTGCCAGCGGAACATATGATCTTTTTGTTACGCTGTCTAACGGCACACGCCTCAAGATACTCTACGGTAATTATGATTACCAGAAGTCTCTTGCGCGGTAATGGGAGGCGACATGGCCACGTCAACACAAGTGAACCCAATTACTTTGTCCGTGACGCAGAATAATGGCATCACACAGACGATAGTGATATATCCTGCACAGACAGCAACTGTATCTGTTGCGCCAAGCGTGAGTGTCGCTGTCGTCCTTTAATGGAGACAATATGGCACCAACTTATGCACCTTGCAGCAAGAAGCAAGAGGCTTACCTACAATCCCAAGCTGATATTACCGTTTTTGGCGGCGGTGCCGGAAGTGGGAAAACACTTATGGGGATTCTTGATTTCCTGCAATACGTTCATGAACCTATGTTCAAAGGTGTTATCACTCGCCGGAATACGCCACAACTCATGGGGCCAGGAGGCCCGTGGGACAAGTGTAATGAAGTGTTTAAGGCATATGACAAGAACGTTAGGTGGCTAGACAAGAAAAAGAAGTTTATTTTTTCATCTGGTGCCGAAATCTATCTGCAACACTTTGAGCGAGAAGCCAACAAAGAGAACTTCCAAGGTTGGGAGATCTCCAAGATACTTGTAGACGAGGGCACTCAATACACTGAGGACATGGTGACTTATCTGATGTCACGTTTGCGTAATCCTCATTGCCCTGTTCGCACACACATGAAGATAACGTGTAACCCTGACAAGGACAGCTACCTCAGAAAATGGCTTAGTTGGTACATTGGGCCTGATGGCTTGCCTATCAAAGAACGAGATGGCAAGTTGCGTTGGCTTGCGCGAATTGACGGCAAAATGGCTTTCGCTGATACAAAGAAAGACCTTTATGAGAGTTTTGGTAAAAACATAAAGCCTCTTTCTTTCACATTCTTGCCCGCTACAATTTATGACAACCCCGTCCTTATGCGGCTTCAGCCTGAGTATGTCTCTTGGCTTGAAGGTTTGAATAGAGTCGAGAAAGAAAGACTCCTTTATGGAAATTGGGACGTAACGCAAGAATCGGCTGGCTACTGGAAGGCGGAATGGGTGAATATGGTTCATCTTCCGCCAGTGGAAGTACACAAACGAGTACGAGCTTGGGATTTAGCCGGATCTCTCCCTTCTGAAACGTCGCCTAATCCAGACTGGACTGCTGGCGTCAAGATGTCCAAGACAAGAGAAGGACGGACTACTGTTGAAGATTGTGTTCGATTCAGAGCGAGGCATGGCGAAGTGTTTGACAGGATTCTGTCCACAGCCATGCACGATGGCGAGGATGTGCAGATTATCATTCCTTGCGATCCAGGTGTGGCAGGAAAGGCTTACGCTGCATCCATCATCCGGCAATTAGCCGACTATGGTTTCACGGCTCGGATGCGTACAAGCAATAAGAGTAAGATCTCGCGCTTTGCTCCATTTGCAGCCGCAAGCGAAGGCGGAAATGTAGATATGGTGCATGGCGAGTGGAATAGTGACTATATTCTTGAGCTTGAAAAGTTTGACGGGTCGCGGGCTGTCCATGATGACATGGTAGACGCCTCAAGTGACGCTTTTAGTTCGCTGGCCGAGAGTTTTATTCTTCCGTCATTTGCGCCCCCGGATTTATCTCAAGAAAACCCTTTTAGATAGGAGGACAGATGGCAACCAAATCTGGCACACAATCTGCTGCAATGCCTGTAGCTGATGCCAACATCCCTAATCTTGATGGTCTTACGACCGTAAACCCTCCTGTTGGCCCTAAAAACATACAAGGGCTTGTTCTTGACACCGACCTTCCAGACTTTAAAATGGGAGAGATTGGTACTGTTGGCCTGAAAGTTAGCAACGGGATTGTCCTAGAAGAGCCAAGAGTAGAACTGCGGTGGCCTCGAAACTTAGTTACTTACAAAGAAATGTCCTTTGATGTAACCATAGCAAGTGCCCTTTCCTTGTTTCAGCTTCTCATTACGAGAGTTCCTTGGAAAGTGGCTCCCTATGACAAGACCAACCCTGATGATGTTAAAAAAGCAAATTTCTTAACATCCTGTATGACAGATATGGAGCAGAGTTGGAAGTTTCTTATCCGTGATATTACAAGCATGTTTATTTACGGCTTTGCCGTAGTAGAAAAGATTTATAGGATTCGTTCCAAAGAGCATGGTTCCAAATATGACGATGGCCTTGTAGGTATTCGCCATTTGCCGATCAGATCTCAAGACACAATCTACCGCTGGCTTTTCTCGTCGGACGGGAGAAGGCTCTTGGGTGTTGAACAACGCCTTTTGCACACAAACAACGACTTCAACTATGTGCAATACTATCCGACAGGCCGCATTCCAATCCCTAGAAACAAGTTTATGCTGTTTCGGACGGACACGTCAAGAGACAACCCAGAGGGCAATAGCCCATTGAAGGGCTGCTATGACGCATGGAAGTACAAAAAGACCATTGAGCAGTCTGAGGCAATAGGCATTGTCCGTAATATGAACGGTATGCCACACCTACAGATTCCTCCTCGGTATATGTCGGCAGACGCTTCGCCAGCCGAACAGCAAGTGTATGAATACTATAAGCGCGTTATTCGTAACATCCACGCCAACGAACAGGCTGGTCTGATAACACCTCTTGCTTATGATCCAGAGAGCAAACAGCCTCTCTTCAAGTTTGAATTGATGGGGATCAATGGAAAGGCCCAAAACGACACAGATACAGTCATCAAGCGATATGATAACAAGATACTTATGTGTCTTTTCGCTGATATTCTCAAAATGGGGCAAGACCAAGTAGGCAGTTTCGCTCTGGCGGGTAGCAAAGTAGATATAATGAATCTTGCTATCACATCATACCTAGAGATGATTCAAGATGTTCTGAATGATGACCTTGTTCCTCAACTGTTTGACCTCAATGGATGGGACATTACAAGACTTCCATCGTTTGAGTATGGTCGTTTGGAAGAGCGCGATCTCCAAGATTTCAGTGCAGCAATACAGCGCATTAAGGCTGTGGGCCTGATTACACCCACACCAGGAAATGTCAATTACGTTGCTGAAACACTTGGCCTCCCTGACCGTGTGAAGGAGAATATGCCACAAGACGCCTTGAGCGAACTCCTTGGGCCTCCGCAGTCAAAGAGTGGGGAGGGGATGAATACCCCGACAGGTGGCCTGAATGGTACAGCAAAGGGTGTCTCCCTTGACGATAATAGCCTCTCTAACAAGGAGAACATTTAGATGGATATGGAAAAGATGCGCCAAGCGGCGATCTCCTTTCTGAGTGCTTTTGGCCCAACAAGCGCAGAAAAATCTGTTGTTGAGACTTCCGAAATCCCTGTCAAGAAGAGCATTGACACGGAGAAGCGGCTGGCGATGTTTGTTGTTCTTGCCCCTGAGTGCGTAGACGGACAGGGGGACATCTACTCGGCGGAAGAAGTGGAGAAGGCTTGTCACAACTTTAACGAGTTTTGTGGTAATGCCAACTTGTTCCACCAGCAGCAAACGGAAGAAATTGCGATTGTTGAAAGCTACATCGTCCCCGCCGCCTTTCAAACAGACGATGGCGTGGTGGTCGAGAAAGGGACTTGGGTACAGTGGATGCGTTTTGATAATGAGACACTGTGGGATATGGTGAAGAACGGTGAAATCTGCGGAGCTTCTATTGGGGCTTATGCAAAAGGGGAGATACTGGAATGACAGATGCAAAGGCGAAACGCCGCCTTACTGATATTAACTTTGAACAGGAAGGGGCGCACGTTGCCGTAGTGCATAAAATCCAAGGTGGCCCTGCTAACCAGATTCCTGTTCTTACTTTTAAGGCGAATGCTGTGGATGCTGTAACTAAAGCTACTACTATGGTGAATGTGAAGTATACATTTGAGGAATTTCTGTCAAATGTGATGAACATGTGGTCTGGAGATGCTGAAGTATTGGCTACGCTCTTAGGTATGGACGATGATGCTGATGAAGGCACTGACAACGATTGGTGGCAACAGCTTATCAACGACCGTTTAGAAAATATCGAGTTGATCAAGAGTGCTTGGGACAACCCTGTCCACATGGAAAGCTGGACTGCCAAACAGCGTACAGACTTAGAAGCACTTAAAGCGAAGATGGAACCAATCTTCAAGGCTGCAACAAAGACAGATGGTGGCAAAGAGCTTACTGTAAAGGATTATGCTTATACACCAGACAAAGAAAAACCTTCTACATGGAAACTACGCATTGATGATGCTGCCCATGTATCAGGCGCGGTAGCTGCCCTTGGCAAGGGCTATCGTGGCAACAAGGTGGAAATCCCTGAAGCGGATCTGCCTGCCGTCAAGCGGAAGGTTAGAGCCGCACATAAAAAGTTCTTTCCTGATACCCCCATCCCTGATGCTATCGCGTCAAAACCCTCTAGTGTGGAGAAAAATATGTCAGTAGACAATAAGAGTGCTAATGATCTGGTTGTGGAACTGGAGAAGGCACAGGAGTCCATCAAGGCGCTTAATGCCCAAGTTGCACAGATGAACGCTGAAAAGGTGGAAAAGGCTCTTCAGTCCCGGACTGAAAAGTTGAGTAAGGTGGTGTCGGCTGAAGAAGCAGCCACCCTTGTTAAGGCTGTTGGTAACATCGCTGATGAAGCGTGGGACGTGATTGTTAAGACGCTCGAAGCGAAGGCTAAGGCTATTACGACAAGCAGCTTGTTTAAGGAATTGGGCGTGGGTGGAGATGTTAAGACGGAGAATCCTGCTGGTAAGGCAGAAGAAGATCCTCTTACTCTGTACCTCAAGAGCCGTTATTCCAATACAAATCAAAACGGAGAGTAAATAAATGAGCGTTATTGCAACAGATGTCAGTCGCTTTAGTAATGTCGTAAAGCACGAGTATCTTCCGAGCGAAGGTTACTGCCGCCAAGTGATCACAGTTAACGAAACGGCCAACATCACCTATGATATTGGCACTGTCCTTGGCCTTGTCACGGCCACAGGCCAATATAAGCGTGTTGAGTCTACAGCGGCCGATGGTAGCCAGACAGCAGCCGCCATCTACATTGGCACAAATCTCGGTGACTATACGTCGCAGGCCATTACAGCGGCCACTCCGACGACAGTGGTTGCCATTACACGTGGCCCGGCTATTTTGGTTGAACCAATGTTGGAATTTGGAGCTTCCATCAGCACACAGGCGGCGCGCAACACACAGGAAGGCTACTTGGCCAACCTTGGCATCATCGTTATTCCTCAGAACTAATTAGGACGAAGTAAAAATGACAATTATTCGTAGTTATGCTAATGGCTTTGAGGTCGTAGACCGTACACAAGACCTTCTCATCATCCCGAACCAGTGGGGCTTGATCAACAGCCTTGGTGTGTTTGGTGACGGAGAAGGCATTGCCACCACTACCGTCATAATCGAAGAACAGGATCAGAGTCTCGGTTTGATTCAGGATCAGGTTCGTGGTACTCGTGCGAACGCGAACAAGGACTACAACCGCAAGATCCATTCAATTCCGGTTCCTCACTACCCTCTCGACGACTACATTGCGCCAGAGGACATTCAAGGCAAGCGTGCTTACGGCACAGATGGCCCTGAGTCGCTCACGATGGTTCGCGCCCGTAAGCTGGAGCGTATTCGCCGTTCCCATTCTGCAACAATGGAGTATGCACGCGCTGTTGCCCTCACGACAGGCACCGTGTATGCCCCTAATGGCACTGTTGCGGTCAACTACTACACAGAGTTTGGCTTTACTCAGCAGAGCTTTACTTGGACGTTCTCCAGTTCGACATTTGACCTGATTGGGGAAGGTGAACAAATCATCGCCTACATCCAGGACAACTTGCAGAGTGGTGAGATTGTTTCTCATATTGTCGCTTTGTGTGCTACAGAGTGGTTTGCTGCTCTGATTAGTCACCCGAAGGTGAGCACTGCATACCAATACTTTGCGTCTACGCAGCTTCCTCTCCGTAACCGCTTGGTAGGCCCGCAGCAGAACATTCGTGAGTTCGATTTTGGCGGCATTCGCTATATCGAATATCGCGCTAAGTTCAACGGCCAGCGCCTCATCCCTGCTTCGACAGCCGTGTTCTTCCCTCTCGGGACTATGGACAGCTTCGCCACCTACTACGCACCGGCCAACAAGTTTGATCTGGTGAATACTATTGGTGTTGAGGCGTATGTCTTTGAATACGCCGATCTCAAGGGCAGCAAGATCGACATTGAAACGGAAAGTAACTTCCTCAACGTCCTTCGCCGCCCGCAGGCTGTTTGTGTTGCGACAATGGCGTAACGCGCCAGAGCCATACGCTGTATGGCTCATATTTCAACTCTTATCCTTGAAGCATTAAGATAATGGTTGAAATATGAGCTATAATCTCCACTGTATACAAAAAGGATAAGGCTATGCCATACCAAGGCGATCCCGCCAACAACCTTGTTGACCAAATACGAGTGAGAGTGGGAGACACCTATCCAGACATTGAAATGCTGGATGACAACACCTACATCTGGCTCCTCACTCAGTATAACAATAATGCTAGACGCTGTGTTCCAGATGCTTGCGCCATGATTATGTTCCGCCTCACTCGCTGGACAAGAGAGAAGGCCGGAGACATTGAAGTCTACGGGAGTGATTGGGCTAAGAGCTACTTGGCGGCTCTGAAAGAGATAATGCGTAATCCCAACCTCTATATCTCTGTTGTTATACCCTTTGCAGGCGGCATTGATGGTATGGATGCCTTCACAAACGACATCAATCCCAACAATCTCCGTCCACAGATATTTGTGCAGTACAATAATGTGGATCGTGGCCCGTTCCAGGTCATCCCTGATAGAGAGCTGTTTGACTTCTATCCTGGAATTGCCTATGCGGGAATCTAAGTGGGACATGAAAGAGTGGAAGAGCCTCGTTAGAAGGCTCTCATCTCTGTCGGAGCAACAGATTGAGTGGGGCTTTTTTGGGAACATTCGTTACCCTGATGACTATCCAGAGAGGGAAACCCGAGGGCTTCCTGTTGCGTTAGTCGCTACGATCAACGAGTATGGCTCCGGTAAAACACCGTCGCGCCCTTTTATGCGAATAAATGCAGAAGGTTTGGAGCAAGACAGAGAGGCAGTTGAAAGACATGCCGTCCCTATTCTTCAGAACATCATCAAGAGAATGCCCTATCGGGGCAAGATGTACGACTACTCGGTTTACCTTGCCCAAGCCCTTAAACGAGACATAGATGATTACCCTATGACGGCGACAGCGCCTTTCCCATCTAACGCTCCGATGTGGGCTAAGATAAAAGGGAAGAACAAGCCTCTTGACTATACGCGCTTTATGATGAACAGCATTGAAAAGAGAGTAGTGTCTAAAGGGACAGGAGAAGAAGTATGATCACGGCACCTTTTCTTTCTTTGACGCAGAGGCAACTGGCTATAACAAGAGCGACAGGGCAAGATACATATGTCAACGGGCGCCTTGTTCCTGCGCCTACAACCACGCTTAACATATGGGCAACAGTAACACCCTATGAATTAAAGCACAAAGAGAATACGCTTTTTAATGAGGACGGGGACAGAAGCCGCCAGGCCCTGAAGGTGTATACACAAACGCCTCTTAGGCAGCGCGTGGATGGCCCTAATGGATGGGCAGCAGACACTTTTGTCTGGACAGACGGCTGGCGCTACATGGTAGATGACTTGGCCATCTATAACATGAACATCCTCAACCACTGTCGGGCCATCTGTTATCGCGTGGAGCTTATTTGATTTGTTTGGAGTTACCGTATGCACACTACGATTGAGAACAACTGGTATACGTGGCTTGCACCTATTGTCTCACCTGTCACTGTAATTTTTCCTTATGCAGATGGGCCAGAGCCTGCTTCCCCTTATATCGTGGTTGATCTATACTCCTACCAGCCCCTCGGAATGCCTCAGATAGAGAGTGGTGTAACTGCCGCTACCAGTGAAGCCATAGAGGTGATTCAAAACTGGAGAGGCCAGATACAGATTAAATGTGTCGGCATGGAAAAGGACTATACAACAGGGAACCATCCGGCTGATATTCTTAACCTTATCTCTTTCTCTCTTCAAGATCCAACTGCTCTTGATGTTCTCAAGACGCTTGGGTTAACTGTGTTTAGACACACACCTGTCAAGCGTATCCCTGATTTGCGAGACACACAGTATGTCACAGCATATGCTATGGACATTCATTTCATGACAGCTTCGCGTACAACCCCCTCGGTGTACGATATTAGTAGTGTCGATATTACAGGCACTCTCGTGGGAAGCGAAAGCTCCCCTATTAGCGTATCTATACCTGTCACTACACCATAATGGAGATACAAATTGACAACTCTTTCAGACATTCTTAACATTAGTATTTCGCGCCAGACAGCCGCCGTACAGTTGGCGTCTTTCGCTGTTCCCGCTATCATTGCATCCCATACCATGTGGAAGGACAGAGCGCGTGTTTACACATCGGCTGCTGCCGTTTTGACAGACTTCCCTAGTGGTGGTACAGTCTACGAAGCTGCGGTGGATGTTTTTGCTGCGCCGCAAGCTCCTACACAATTTGTTGTAGGCAGACGACAAGTGGACAGCGTTAATGGTTCTGTTGTTACTGCGACAGCGGGCGCTGTTTATAGTCTGACAGTGGACGGCACAGTGTACAGCTACACAGCACCAGCGTCCCCCACTCCGGCGTCTGTGGTAACAGCCCTTATTGGTTTGTACAATGCCACGCCTGTAACGGGCATCACAGCCACGGATCATGCCAATGGAACATTCACCATCGGAGTTAGTACGCTCGGAACACCTTGGTCGCTCGT